>Ga0209597_1000045_pt1 | contig 69681 bp, 55 predicted proteins | sample M_140625_MF_Meta_FD_187316 | JGI IMG/M metagenome (GOLD analysis project Ga0209597, IMG submission 187316) | Freshwater microbial communities from Lake Montjoie, Canada to study carbon cycling - M_140625_MF_MetaG (SPAdes) (version 2) | ecosystem: Environmental > Aquatic > Freshwater > Lake... | reverse complement strand
ATACTTTTAGAAATAATTATTGTTGGTGGTGTATGGTTATCACTCGATGATAATCAAATTAATTTGAGTGGTTGGAATATAGTTGGATGTGCACTTCTAAGTTTTGTCTCATTATTTGCAATATTTTCAATATCTCCTAAATCAATAGTAGCAAAACATACCGCATTAGCTGTATTTTGTATCTCAATAGGTATGGTGGGTTATTTGACATATCAGAGAAATAAATATAATTTAAAATTAAAAAAAGTATTTGTTAGTTTGATAGTAGTTTGCGGTGTTTTATCACTAATTGCCTATCAGACTCCGCCCAACACAACTATTGGTTGGATGGTTCCAATGATGAAAGTATTGTGTGCTCTTATTGTAGTAGAAATTGTTGATTTCTTATTCTTCTTCAATCCAAAGGGTAATTTTATTACAAGATTCAGAATATATAATTGGATTGGAGTAGTATTATTTTCAGGTTTTTTGTTAACAGATACTCATCAATTAATTCGAGCAGCTAATAAGATATCTGATTTATGTGGTTCATCCAATCAATTAGATTGTGCGGATTATCCGACTCAATCTCTTGGTATATTTTTGGATGTATTAAACTTATTTACAAATATTAGTAATCTTAGTAACTAAACAAATTTATAAAAATATGCTTCATAATAAATTTTTTATTAAACTATTTTATATATGAAAAACTCATATAAAATAAATAAAGCTGCATATCGTAAATTAATAGGTGGTGGTATGGATCAACTAGATAGATTCCAAATAGTAAATGAAGAATTTATTACAACATATAATCAATTACTCAAACAAGAATCTGTAGAAAATTTTCTAGCATATGTTGATGAAAGTGTTGAAATTTTTATTAAACAGAATATATTTGATGGAAATGCATTTGATGCAAACACATATGCTGTATTGATTTATAAGATTGATAATTTGAAAAACCAACAGTTTAGTTATACATTATATAAAAAGTTGATAACTAGTTTTATTGAAAAATTATTCGAACATGTAATTATAGCAAATAATTCAAGTAACAACACATACACAGTACCAGAAATCCAAGAATATAAAAAAAATATATTAGACTCTGTAGAGAATCCTATTGATACAGATTATTTGGAATATATTAAAAATTTATATATATATTACCAAACATCCAACAAAGAAGAATTATATTATATGTTGAAAAAAGGTGGAATGACTGAATCACAAAAAATTGAATATTTGTTATTTACTCCTAAATCTACAAATAGAAAAACAAATAATTTTTATAAAAAATTTGTTAATAGTTTGTTAGAAATACCTGATCTGCAAAAATTAAATGATTATATTTCTATTAATTTGTTTAAAAATTATAATATTCATAAAGATAAAGTAGTTTATGGATGTTCAGATACTACATATACAGATGATGGAAAAATAGTTATTGATAAATATGATGGTTCGTATAGAGCATTATCATCTTATTTATTAAAAAAATGTGATACTAATCAAAAATTAACAGTTGAAATAAATATAAATACAATATTTGAAGAATATACAAAATTATTCAATACTGATGATGAAAAATCTATAAGAGATTTAGAATATAATAGTTATTTGAGTAATATTTCTAATGAAACTGATATAAATTTATATGATCCAAATACTGTTAAAAAAGTTTTAATCAATATATTCACTTATCATCTATCAGAATATAAAAGAATTGTATCTATAGGAATCAGAAATCAAAGCTGGCTAAATATATTTGAACAATACTTGATAGATTGTCATAATGTTTTGTTCTATAATAATAAAATACAAAAGATTGACCTTACATATGAATTACATGATTCAAAAAATCATCAACTAATATATGAATATGATAATAATTATATGAAAATATGTGATAATTTTCAATTTGGTATAGGTAAATATATAAATATGATATTTCCGTGTATTTTAGATATTTTTGTTAACATAAATATATATTATTACTATAGAACTATAAGAGTATTAGAAGATAATATTCAAAATATCATACAATTATTTGAAACATACGAACAAATAATTAAGAGAATAACAGATACGATTAATAGTCTTAAAAGAGATACAGAATCAAAAGAAGATATAGAACAAGATAGAAAATTAAAAGAAACTATAATTAATTTTATCAAACAACATATTATTATAAATGATATTGAATCAATGAGTAATCACAATCTTGCAAGATTAGAAAATATTATTAAAGAATATAAAATAAATCTAAATTTAATATCATATGAGATTGTAAAATATTTATCAGATAAGCAAATAAATAGATATAAAAATGATTTTTTAATTGTAAAATGGTGTATGGTATATATTATTAACAAAGATAAATATGCTCGTGAATCAAATGCAGCTACACATAATATTTTTTACAATTATGTAATAACAAAACCAGAAATAACTTTACAAGAATATTATGATGGTACAGATATAATATTCAAAGAATATTTAGCTCAAATAGATAATATACTTAGTTTTATAAAAACACAAATTCATTTACTTACTCATATACCATTTGATAATGACCCAAAAGACCTACTATATAAATTATCAAATCAACTGAATATAATATATGTTGTTGATAAATTTATGTATATAAATACAGATAAGGCACTAAGAGAGAAAATTGATACATCATACCAACCATTTGTTTATGGAAAAGCTACTGATATGAAGAATGCTGGATTTTATTTATCATATAAATGGAAAATAGATGATATGACTATAACAAAAATAAATAAACAGATAAGATGGTATCCTGAAATTAATTTAGTTACAAATTTTTGTATGGTTAATAGTATGAAATTATTTAGTGGAATATTTGTTATTAAGGATAAATATATGCCAGAAAAATATGGAGATGATATAAAATATTCAGATAATATAGAAAATTTAGAACTAATAGGTCTAATCAAAATAAAACATATAATTTCAGTTCGTAACAAACAATATTATTATAAATCTTTTTTTATATTTTATGATACAAAAAAATCTAAATGTATTATTTATTCACACAAAGGGCGTATTATTACACTACCTAGTATTACAGAATATATGACAGTTACACATAGAGAGTTATATACTTTATCACAAATATATAATGTATCAATATTTCAATCAAAAGATATTCCAGATATTTTTTTGATATCTCCAGCCGAACATTTAATGTTTATACCAACAATATTAAGCAGATTAGATGTATATGGTAATAAGATAAAAACTCCTATTATGCCAGAAAAAACATTATATGATATATTCAAAGAAAAATTTAGAAGAGTAAGAGTTTTTAGAAAAAAACCAGAAAATAATTTAGTAATGACAGACAATCAACTTAATTTGATAAATTATCCAGAAGATGATTATAATTCGAAAGATTTAAAATTACAAATTAATCAGCAATTTATTGATAGATTAGTTATAACTTAGTATTTGTAAAGTATAATAAATAAAATTTATTTATTTTAAATTCTTTGTATTTTGTCTGAACTGATTTTTTATTAGCAACTAATATAAATATATTTATATTTTCACAATTATCTAATAGTATACTAATAACTTGATCAACTGTCTGATCATCATATTTTATTATTTGACTATCTTTTTCAATAACATTATTTTTTGTTAAATCAAAAAATAGTAATTTATATTTTTTTTTATTTTCAAACAGATATTTGATACTATTTTGATGAATGGATTTTATATTATCAGCACCGCATATATTGATATTTGAATTTAATATTTTATAATTCTCATAATCTATATTTATACAAATAACATTTTTAAATTTTTTACAAAATGATAATCCGAATAATCCCGAATAAGCAGTCATATCTATGATACTTTTTTTCTTACATTGTTTTCTGATTATTTTAGCAACTTTTATGATAGATTTTGGCTTCATAATATTATATAATTGTTGATTTGATATTTGTAACTGTTCTAATTGGGTTTGACTCTTGTTATCAAAATATAATTTATTAAAATCAATAGATTTCAAACAACATATATTTGACTTATTGGTATAATATGAGTTTATTTCAAAAGGATATTGTTTAAGATAATTGATAATATTTTTTGTTGTTTGATTTATTACATTAATAATATTATCACTAAAATTATTATATTTTAAACTATCTGCAAATAGTATTTTTAGTCTCTTATTGTTATATTCAATATATTTATCATATACATCTTTTATATTACTATCTAGATTACTATCTAGATTAATATTTAGTGATGCAATAACAGGTTTTATACTTATACAAAAATTATCTTTGGTTTCAAATGATGGTACATATTGAGTTAGAATATTTTTAGTTTTACACCATTTTGATAACTTATTTAAATCTAATTCTTCTCCAATTAGAATAAGTTTTTTAAATATCATTAATCTATCATTATATATTTTGAGTTTCATAAAACAAGCAAATAATCCTATGAGTTGTTTGTAAATCATAATATTTAAAAATCTAAAATCAAATGTGAATATACATGTTGCACCCTCTTTGCAAAATTTAGAAATATATATTAATTGATTGATATACCATGGTATTTTGTACATATACCAGTCACAAGAATTTTGTTTATAGTTATCAAGGTTTGAACAATACCATATATCATAATTATTAGAAGAAATATTATTATTATAATCATCGTAATTATTATAATTAAAATTTTTTAATGATCTTTTTAACTTATTATCATTATCATAATATATTAATATTTTATCAGATTTTTTAATATTTTTTGTAATTAAATCATAATATTCATATATATTATAAATATTATTGATTATTGGAATTATTGTAAGATTATTCAAAATATTATCAAATGTAGTATCTGGATTTATATTAAGTTTAAATTTTAAATATTCCTTAATATTATTTGATGTATATATCACATTACCTGTAATGAAATATAATATTTTATTATTAATATTATTTATTGAATTAATAACATCATTTTCAATTAAATTAAATATATTATTTTCTGTTTCCATAATTATTTTAAAATCATCCTGATTATCTGATAATTTATCATTTAATATTTTATTGGTTTCCCAATCAGTCCAATCCATATAATTTGAATTGAAATTATTTTCTATATATTGAATAATATTTACCATTATATGGAATTTTGTTCAGACTTAATGTATCTACTTTAAATTTATGTTTTACAAATAACTCCGTCCACTCTACTTCAGTCTTATAATTAATATATTGATTTTTTGTATACTTTTTAAAATCATTCACACAATCTGATACAGATATGAGTTTTTTATCTCTAATCATTCTAATTTGGTCATTCAGAATATAATATAAATGATGGTCAGAATCTATATTGATTCTAATATTATCTACTGCATCATGTTCAACCAAAAATACTATACTGTTAGGTTTTAGGATTCTATAAAATTCTCCAATCACTATATCTATCAATTCATCAGTCAGATGATGAAGCACTTGAATCGCACAACAACAATCAATCACGTTATCTTGTATATCAAATTTAATATTATCCCAATAAGTATAATTAATATTTTTATTAGATTCTATTATTTTTTGTGAGTAAACAAATTCATCATGTTTTTTCTCAATCACAGAACATAATTTTGTATTAAGTTTACCACACATATAATTTAAAAATATTCCTTGACCGCCTCCAAAATCTATTATCCGATATGAATCTGGTGGTAGGATTTGATTATTTTTTATTTCACATATATTAGATTTAAGTCCTAATGCGACTGATATTTTTGAACAATATTTTTCCATATAATTATCATACCCATCTACACGAATTTTAATATGTATAAGATTTAATAAAATAAAATCATATACTTCTTCTAATATTTTTATATATTTGGAAAAATTATCACTCAAAAACTTAGTATGATTGTGTAGCTTAACAAAATTAGTCATAAATTTATTAAATTGGTTTGTATTGATTCGAGTATCATCAATATATCTGGTATACTTATATATACTTGTAAAACTCATTATATAATAAAAATTGAAATTTAATTAAACTAAATTATCTATTATATACCATATATTACTCTCTCTCTAACAGACTTTTCAATTTCAGCATGTCTTGCGACTCGTTTATGCTGTTTGTTGCAATTTCTCTCGGCATGTTTGCCAAATTTTTTGCCTACACGGCGGTGGGCTATATTGTTGGCGTAATTTTCACTGACAACGAGGAAGTAGTGATGGGCTACTTTGTCTTCCTTCTTGTCCCCCAAATCGTTCTTTTTTGGGGAAGCCATCTTCTAATGGTTTTGTTGAATTTTGCACCCTATACACCGTGTTCTCCATTTTTTGCTGAGTTGTATCAGACCCCCAATACTGGCTTTTATGGGGTTTGTGACAAGGTGATTAACTGGATTGAATATCCGGCACTTTTGGCGGTACGATTCATCAAAAGACTCTTCTTCTAGAAGGTGTTTGATAAATTTTTTTTATTTATTATTTTTTATTTTCATAATCAAATTATATGAAGAATCGTGGAATATTAGACCCAGAAGGAAAATATGATAATCCGGTAACCAACAAACCATATTCGGATGAGTATAGAAATTTAGCAAAAGTATGGAGTAAATTTCCAGCATATCAAAATGCTAAACAAATAATCAAAGACATATCAGATAATCAAGTAATCTTATTAACATCAGGAACTGGTTCTGGTAAAACTGTTTTGATGCCTAAATATGTTTGGCATTCATTTGATTATAAAGGATTAGTTGGTATAACGTTACCCAAACAAATACTCGCTGAATCATCCGCTCAATTCTCAGCTCGCACTCTGGATGTACAATTAGGAGTAAATATTGGATTTAATTTTAAGGGTTCGGATAAAAAATATTCTAATATTGAATCTGGATTAATGTATGCAACTGATGGAACGATTGTTGCTCAACTTCTTAAAGACCCAGAATTAAAAGCATACAATGCGGTGGTGATAGATGAAGCACATGAAAGAAAAGTTCAGATAGATTTTTTATTATATTTATTACGTAATACATGTAAGCTACGAAAAGATTTTAAACTTATTATAATGAGTGCGACAGTTAATCAAACCATTTTTGCAAATTATTTTGAGGGTATGAAATATCATCATATTGATGTTGGTGGAGCAACAAACTATCCGATTGAGTCTATTTATGCAGAGAAATCAATTGATAAAAATCAATATGTAGCAAAGGGATTAGAAATTGTTCAAAAAATTTTATCAACAACTGATGATGGTGATATATTATTTTTTGTTCCGAGTATTAATGAGGCATTTGATGTATGTAAGAAGTTGAGTGCAAATTATACAACGGTTAGTGAACAATGTTATTGTGTGGAAGTTTTTGCAGATATGAATCCAGAAAAACAAGAGTATGCGATTGATAAATTAATTTACAAAACAAAATTTGGTAAATCAAGAAAATTAGCAGTTTCAACAAATGTAGCAGAAAGTTCTTTGACAATTGATGGTATTAAATTTGTTATTGATTCAGGATATGAAAACTTCTCTTCATATGATCCCGAAATAGATTGTAATCTGATAGAAAAGAAATTTATCACTAAAGCACAAGTAAAACAAAGAATGGGGCGAACCGGACGCACATCTGCCGGAACTTGTTATCATCTATATACTCAGAAAGAGTATGAGGCGATGCAGGATTTTCCTCAACCGAGTATTCGGACAAGTAATATTTATGGTGAATGTTTAAGATTGCTCGCATTAGACTCTATCCAATCTGTTGATGTGTTGACAGATTGTTTGCAAAATTTCATCGAACCTCCTAATTTAAAATATATCAAGCAAGCTATCAATAAGTTGACTAATCTGGGATTAATTCAATATGACTCTATCAACAAACTTGGGAAGATTGTAGCAGATATGCAGTTAGAACCCGCTCAAGGAGTGGCGGTGCTGACTGGATATGAATTTAATTGTTCTAAAGAAGTAATAGCTATTATTGCACTGTTAGATGCGATGCAAGATAATATTGGAAAATTATTTAGTATTCCTACTCCAGACTCAGATTCAAAATCCAATATGACGCAAAAGTTTGAGAAAGCCAAAAAAGAACTCTCACATAAATATGGTGATCATTTATCTTTGCTTAAAATTTATTCACATTATCTGAATATTAAAGCAGATATGAATAAATTAAATCAATGGACATTTAAACATTTTCTCCGACAAGAAACATTAAAAAAAACTACACAATATTTTAGAAAAATTAAAGAAAAATTACGAACCATTATCCCTACATATACAAAAAAAAATAATGTTCCTGATATTATGACATATAAATTGGATGATAGAGTGATTGCTGCACTTCTTTGTGGTTATTTGTCTAATGTTGCACATCTGAGATACAATAATAAATATGATACAAGCAATCTAAATTCAGTTCGTATAAGTCGCAATAGTTGGTTGGCTGATACACATTCGGAAAAAAAAGAATTATTGTATCATGAATTATTAAAGATGAGTAATGGAGCCGAATTAGTTATATGTTCTATAATCCCCAAAGAATCAAAAAAAATATTTGAATTATTTATCAAGTAAATATATATTTTATATTTCATATAAGGAATCATATCAGATAATTGTCTCATATGGCAACAAAAAAAGTTATTGAGGGAGAAGAATTAAAACAATATTATCCAGTCTTTAGAGTAAAAACATTAGGATATGCGGATTCTTGTATGGTCAAATATTTGGGAATTATTAAAAATGATGATAAATTACAGGATGAAGCAATAGAATTAGATGATCAACATAATAATACACAATATATATGTAGAGTTGGAGAATATGATGTGACGGCAAAAATGTATTGGTGTAATATTATTGCTGAGTATTTGTTAAAAAATCCCAAGCTACCAGTATGTTATATGTCAGTATCTTATGATAGGAAATTTGTATCTGGTGGATTGTGTGCTTATTTTTTATATTTTACAATCTCAGAAGAATCATTGAGTGAAATCAAAAAACCTAATAATTATATCAACAAAGTAGTCAAAGGAACCTACACATATGAGTTAGTGACAGATAAGGGATTGTTGGAAGATTTTTTAAGTTCGCAAAGTTCAACTATTCAAGAAAATATTATGAAAAAATATGTAGATGAGTTTGAGACAAATCCATCAGAGACTATACAAAAAATAGATGAAGAACATACACAAAAAATTAAATCTTACCAGACTATGTTTCAACCAGCAATTGTTACCAAATCACCTAATAAAAATAATATTATCAAACATATGATGAATTTAAAAACAGATAGTAATTTTATAGATATATTAAAATATAGTTTGAGTATGAGAGAAAAAGAAAGATATGGAAAGTTAGGAAATGATATTGAGAATACGATTCCTCAGAATATAATAAAACTAAATCAGGTAAGAAATAATCCTGATTATATTGTTCCAACAAAATCTGATTCAGATGATGAATCATCTGATTCGGAAACCATGTGAAACAAAAATTATATGAGTTGAATAAAAAAAATATTTCCAATTAGGAGTCTTGGGAGACAATTTTTTGGAGAGTGATGGTTCTGGGTGGCAGAGAGTAAGGCTCACAACCTTCTGACCAATAGTCTCCAAGCATCAAAGCTTCATTTGCTTCCTCATCAATTTCCCAGCCTTCAAACAAATCTGGATTTGATGCCAAGATGAGTTGAATAGAATCAGTTTGACAGGTTTTTTCAATCGGATACTCAAAGAAACGGCTTTCAACTAGATGTGCGGGAATTGTGATTGATTGAGTGGATGGTTCGCAATTAAAAATTAGATTTTCAACCAAATAGCTGTGAAGTGTCTGCAGATGTTGAAGAACATCCCACAGAAAAGATGGTTCTGGAGGAGAATGTTGCCAACAAATTTGAATTTGGTTCTTAGCCTCCATGCTAAAACGCAAGCCCTTCATAGAAGAAGCATGTGTTAGTTTTTTGAAAATTACTTCTGGTTGATTTGGAGTTATCAACATACAATTTTTATTTGCAGCAGCTGCACGAAGCAGAGAAAAGAGAAGTTGTTTGAAGAAACTCATTTTGAATGAATTGCTATTTGAATAAAATGTTATATAATTTGATTAGTACAATCAATAATTATATATTTTCAATTTTTATTGTGTTCTGAATCAAAATTATATTATAAATAAATATAATATAATAATGTTTTATACAATTCTAAGTAGAATTCCACAAATATCCACAAATACATCTGAACGTAAATATTTGATAATATTTATATTAGGCTCAATAGTATATACGGTGTTGCATTATTATTTGTATTCACATACTGATTTTCTTAATAATGTTAAAAAATATTTGTATTATGTGATGGGTATAGATTTTGCAATCGCATACTGTTTGACAAAATATTATTCAACTTCTAATGAACCCGAGACAGATGATGGGTCATATTCTGATGAGCAAAGACAACTAATAATGAGTAGACTTAATGAAATTAAAAGATTACACACACCACAATCATTAGAAGCATCACACCTACAAGAAGCACAAAAAGAATCACAACTACGAGAAGCATTGCAAGCACAGCAAGCACAGCAAGCAAAGCAAGCAACACAATCAGAAGTATCTCAAAAAGAACCGCAACAACCAACCAAACAATCAGAAGAAGATAAGCAATCAAAAAGTCCATTTATGAGTAAAGATGAAGTTGAAGAATCAAAAAAAGCAAAGAAAAAAAAATCAAAGTCTAGTAAAAAAGAAAAGAGAGAAAAGATAGTTGAGGATACTGATATTCCGATTTATAGCAAGGATGGTGAATAATTTATTCTAAAAATAAAAATCCATCCGCATCAATAAATCCTTTTTGATTGGTAGATAATTTATTCTAAAAATAAAAATCCATCCGCATCAATAAATCCTTTTTGATTGGTAGATAATTTATTCTAAAAATAAAAATCCATCCGCATCAATAAATCCTTTTTGATTGGTAGATATCAGATTCTTTCCAATTTTCTGCTCAATCATACCATTTGAATTAATCCTAACATCTAGTTTTCCCACACTATTTGGTTTCCACCATTCTAATACGCAAATACTCATCAGTTGATATGTATCCATTAAACCATATAATCTGATACCCATATCATCGAATTGTTTTACAATTTGACAATTACTTTTAGGATTTACTATAATATTAAATTTAGATTCAACAAGTCCTATCTGAGATTTTACTTTTTTATAAATATTTTCCCATATTGTTTGTGTGGCAACAAAAACAGTTGGTTTGACATCTTTTAGTATTTTGATGAGATTTGTATCCGCTGGTGCAAAAAATACCATACTATGTGTCATAATAGGCAGATAGATATCGGATATTAATCTGTTAAGTTTACATGATTCAGAATAAGAGATGATTTTTTCTCCTGCTAATATTATTGAATTTGTCATATTTTTAGCATATTTGATAATATCTGAATGAGTGTAAGAATGCTTCTCTCCATCTTGATATAATATTAATGCTTTCTGATTTTTTTTAACATTATATTTTGTTTTTTTTCTTTTTGATAAAAAATCTCCCATACTACATAGAAGCATTCCTTCAAAATCATCTTGACAGATAGGTGTATAATAAACTATCAGATTAACATCAGCTGATTTTAATTTTCTAATTTGTTTTTCTCCCTCAACTATAAAAAGACTTATATGCGATTCCTTAATTATATGTTTTAATTCTTCTTCCAATATATCTGAATCAACACATACGGATGCTCTACCACACATCATAGTTCCCAAATGTGCATAAAACCATCCAGGTGAGTTGTATCCCATAATACCTATATTGGTATGTGCGGGTATCCAATAATCAATACTTTGTGAAAAATTAATTACATTTTCTAAATATTGTTTATATTTAACAGTATTCCAACTTTTTTGTATTCGAGTTCGGAGTGCTGGTTGTTCTCCAAATTCTTTTCCAGAATCCTTCAGATAATCAATAATTGTATGATATTCTTTATCAGAATTTAATTTATATGGATGATTGTATATCTTTGTATATAGACTAAAAGATATGGCGATAATTAATATAATAATTATTATTTGTTTTAACATTATAAATTCTTTAAAGAAATAAATAAATTATTGAATGACGAACAAAAAAATTTATTGATAATCATATATAAATAAAGCAAATAATATGAATATGGTTAATTTGAATTGTATATGTGGTAAAAATGTTTGTTTGTCAGATAAACAAATTATTGTTTCTGTTCCATGCAATCATATATTTCATAAAAACTGTGTGCAAAATATTGGATGTCCATTTTGTAATTCAGATGTATATATAGTAAATCATAATAATAATATGTTTGTTCAAAAATTTATAGATAACTTATCACTTACAAAATATGAGAATACCAATATAATAATTCATCGTATATTATTTAATATTCCAAAAATATTAGATATATTGTTAAAAAGAATATTTATGAAAACAATTGATGATGTGGTAAGTCTAAATAGAAAAATATTATCATTAAGTCGTATTAAAATAACTATTGATGGGTTAGATAATTTGGAAAAAATACATGGAAACAGAATATATATAGCAAATCATAGTAGTTATTTAGATTCATTTGTATTATTTGACATGCTACGAACTGGATTTGTATCAAATAGTGCTACATCAAATAATATATTTATGAAAAAAATATATCAAATTGTTCCTAATGTTTTAGTTAAACGTTCTTATTCAGGTAGTAATACAGTAGATAAAATAAAAAATCATGTTGAAAAATATGGGTCAGTGTGTATATTTCCAGAAGGTAGAATAACTCATCCACAAACACTTATTTCTTTTAGAACTGGTGCCTTTACAGCTGGATTTCCCATCATTCCAATAGTTATAACTTATAATAATTGTATTGCGGATTATAGTTATATAAAATTTATGTTAAAATTAGCTTCTAATCACAAAACTGATGTGCAGATATATGTTCTTGAACCAGAATATCCACCGTTTGATAATATAAAAATAAATCATATAAGAAATAAGATGGCAGAGCGTGGAAATTTATTTTTAGCCACTACAACAAATAGAGATATTAAAGATTAGATTATAATTTTGATATAATATTTTGTTCTCTCAAATATCTCATACAATCATCAATAATCATATAATTGATAATTTTTCCTAATATGTTTCTACCAATTATTGCTATATGTGGTATTGTGTGTGTGGATAAATCGACACATTTTCGTATCCAACAAATACTATTTAGATTTTTATAAATTTCTTCAACATATTTGTTAGATATATTTGTATCTGACAAATATCTATCAATTTCTTTTATCTTACCACAATCTACTGATATGATTCGATAAGGATAAATGCATGATGTTTCAAAAGGTGTATATGAATCTTTGATTATATTTCCATAAAGTATTCTTTTATCAAATAATTTGATTGCTCTGATATACAAAGAATCTGGTTTGCTTATCTCTACTAATATTTTTTTATTATCTTTGAATAGAATTTCTTTTCCGGTTTGTCCACACATATATTTTGTAATACTTCTAACACATATACAACCAATAGTCTGAACTGATTGATAGATTCCCATATGTGGCGAACTGATTGAAATATAAACTGATGGTATAATTTTATCAAATATCTTTTTCTCATACAAAATACCTACCGCATATCTGATTATAATTCCACCAAATGAATGTCCGATAAATGATATTTGCTTATATGAATTAGATAAATTTATAATTTTTATTATATGTGATGCAAGTCTGATTCCACAATACTCTATACCTCTGGTGGTATGATAAAAATCATCAATATCTGTATCAATAATATCATACATACAACCCAAATTTTTCTTCATATAGTTCTGAATGTCTGTAAGCGGAGAACCAAATATACCTCGGTGAAGAATAACAAGGTGAGTCATTTGAATATAATTTTATATATATAATTATACTTGCAAATAATATATGATTCAATTTTTAAGAAAATTGAAAACAAATTGATATATACGATAAATAATAATATCATACTATCAAACCATATGAATAAAAAAGAAATTGTTCCACAAACAGTATCAGAATTAAATAATAGTATTCGGGATATATTGAATAAAGGAATGGGATGCAATCTGGCTATTGTGGGCGAGATATCTGAACTCAAACAATCAAATGGGTCAATCTACCTAACACTGAGGGATGAACAATCACAAATCCGTGTAGCAGCATGGAATCAAAAATTTGATGTATGTGATGGCGATAGTGTGGTGGTGATTGGAAAAATTAATTGTTATTCTAAGAATGGTACATATTCTATCCGTGCATCAGATATTAAAAAGATTGGATGTGGAGACATACATGCAAATTATGAAAAATTAAAACAAGAGTTTGATAAGATTGGATATTTTTCAAAATCAAAAGCAAACAAATCAGTTCCCCGCACTATCAAACGATTAGGAATTTTGACCGCTCAAACTGGTGCGGCTTTGCAAGATATGCTGACAACACTACGAAAAAATAATTTTAAGGGTAAAATATTAGTAAAAAACTGTTTGGTGCAGGGTGAGAGATGCGAACAATCTGTTGTATGTGGGATTGAATATTTTAATCAGCTACATAAAACTTATCAAATAGATTGTTTGATTGTAGGAAGAGGTGGTGGATCATTTGAAGATTTGATGGGATTTTCGGCTAAAGGTATTGTGGAAGCAATAAATAGTTCTCCGATATTTATCATTTCAGCAGTTGGACATGAAGTTGATACAATGTTATCAGATTATGCAGCCGATATGAGGGCTCATACTCCCACCGCAGCAGCTGAATTGGTATCTGCATCTCAAGCAAAATCTATTCAACTACTTAGTCGGATTGAAAGTTTAGCATCAAATAAAAAAAATACAATTAGCCGTATGATTGAATCATATAAACATCAAATATTACAATTAGAAAAAAGCATATGTTCGCCAACCCAATATATCGAACAATCAGGTAATTTATTAAATATGTATTTGGAAAAAGCAAAAAGAATAATAACTGATAAGTTTGATAGTTTGCGAGGTATGATAGAAATATTGGAAGTTAAAAATAATTCATATAGTTTGACAAATAATTTGCAAAAAGGATATGCGGTGGTGTTGGATACATATGGTCAGATTATTAGAAATGTTAGTCAAATATCTGATACAAAAACTATCCGATTGGTATTTGCAGATGGAGAGGCAGAGATTGATAGTAAAAATATTCGTATTATTGAATAATTTTAATTTATTTTTGAAAATATTTATTATAATAAAAAAATTGATTTACTTTTTTTATTATTATATTATTAGATAACTTTATTATAGTGGGGACTATTTTATTTATATATTATTCAAAAATCAATTAAAAATCTTGCCATTAAGCATTACTAATAATCAACTTATGAGAAAATTAATTTATGATAGATCATATACAGTTATAAATAATTTGTGTTCGCTTTCAAAATTATTCAGTATAATATTAACAATAAAAATCTAAAAACTAATATGTTGAATTATATATTTATTTATTTATTTTAATTATATTGAGTTAATTAAAAATTATTATGCATTTATCATATTAGAAATAAATGTATATTTTTTAATTTTAATGCTAATAAGTTGAAAATATATAATATTTAGAAAACTAATTCATACATTTTCAAAAGTTGTAGATAATTTAATTTTGATTTTAGATATTTTGTATATAAATAATTTCCACCATCTTGTTTGAGTGGATTATCAAGTCTAAATTTTAATGCGTTTAATTCACCTAAAGCAGTATTAACATTTTTCTTTTGTTTAAAACCTTTTTTAATATCATATTGCTTATTGCCTTCTACGGGATTTAGTATAGCGTTTAACTGATCATACACACTATCATAATGTTTAAAACACACTAAATTATTAATATAACCTCTAAATAACCCCAATATACATTCAACTTCAAACTTAGATGCATAATTGTCATATTTATCAATAGGATTTTTTTGTAATTCTGCATCAACTATTTGTTTAATTTTTTCTTCATCTATCTTATCTCTTGGCATTTTTATGCGTTCTTCGTTTTCTAAATTTTTTATGCATGTTTCTGTTAATGAACAAGTTAATCCAAAATCAATAAATTTAGGTTTACCTTCAATTTCATCAAACATAATATTATCATAACTTTGCCAATCACCATATAATAAATCATTATCAAATAATATTTTTAATGCCATGAGTAAATGTATTATTAGTCCAATAAAATATGAAATAGAATTAATTGTTTTACCAGCACCATAATTTTCAGGGTCATCCAAAAATGATTTAAATATTATACCAGCATCTCTAACAAAATAACCTATAGTTTTACTTTTAATTTCATTACACCCTGCAGCATTCTTAACATATTGATTTTCAATAATATGACATTCTTCTTCTGGTATCAAATATATAAAATATTCTTGGTTTGGATCAATAGTATAAAGAATACGAGCAATTTTAAGTTCATTCACTATTTGGTCTGAGCCTATTGGGTCTATAATTTTAATACCATATTTATATTTACCATTAGGCAAAACATCTTTATATTTTATGTTAAGTTGAGGATTTTTACAATTCAAAGGAGGATTTATATAACATCCCCTTGCACCTTGATGTATTACAACTGGAGCTTCTTTATCTATCAAAGTAACCAATTTTGGGAATAATTGATATGCTTTATGATAATTTTCTTCATTCAAACAAACAATAATTTTATAAATATTTTCACTTTCATTACTTACTATTGTATTAAAATTAGTGACAAAAAAATTTAACTCTATATCATTAATAGTATATAATAATAAATTATTTACTTGAATATTATTACATATTAATTGATAACAAATGAGTATCACAACACATATTAATAATTTATTATATTTATTTTTACTATAATTATTTATTTCTAATATATCATTTTTGACTTTTAGTAATATATTTGATATACAACTTTCATAATGATATAAACATAATATTGATGTATTATAAGTATTATCTTCAAAACTTTGTAAATTATAATGAATGTTAAATACTAATTTCAAATCTGGACATTTTTTTGCCAGTAATCTATTAAAATTTTCTAAAATTTCTTGAATTATATCAAAATTGTTATTTATAAAACAATTTTTATTAATTAATATTTTCATGTTAATTCCTTTTTCTAGCATATCTTCAATAAACAGAAAAGTAGATTGTTCTGTTGAACCAGTAATTATTTTATTTTCTTCTAATATATCCTGACCATCTTTATTTAATAAATAGTATATTTTTTTTTCTTTATCTACTAGTAAAATGATAGAAAACCCTTCATACAAATATGTTTCATTAAACATTTTATCAATTATTAGCAAATTACTGTCTTTAACTTTTACTTCAAATCTAATTTTGTCTAATTGTGATTTAGTAAAGCCAGACAGAAAATTAATTTTTGATTCTGTATCACTACTCATATAATTGTATAGGATAAAAAAATAATAATTTTTTAACTTATTTAAAAATCATTATAATTTGTTAAAAATTTTTTATAGAAAAATACAAAATTAGATACTCATTTTATTTATATTACACCATTCATGCATAAAATCATATTTTTGTTGTTCAATAAATGCATATCCAATACTTCACTATTATCATAATAATATCATATTCATATTATTTATGTGAGCATTTATGATTACAATTAATGACTTATATATAATATTATTTGGTTCAATATCAAATTTTACATTATTATATGTTTTCTCTTATTCTTAGAAATAATATATATATATATCATCATTTACAAATGTATTAAGATTTGATTTTGTTTTATACAGCGGGGACTATTTTAAATGACACTATTTTTTAATCTTTATAAATTTTAGATTTTTTTCTATATTTCATTTTTATTTCTTTAATATCATTTTTAGTTTTTATTAAAGATGATTTAAAGTAATTTATATAAGTATTAGGTTTAATATATTTAATAGATTTAACTATAGATTGTTTTATTAAATTATAACTCATAGGTTCATTAGAAGAAAAACAAAGTTTTTTTTCTAAAGTAGCTTAATAACAAAATCAAAGATTTTGTTATTAAGGTTCATCTCTTTTCATATAATATTTAAGTTGATTAAAAAACTTCTCTATTGGATTTAAAAAGTGACAATAGGGCAAAATATGGACATAATCATTTTTAGAACTTATTATATAGTCTTTAACTAATTGATTTCTATGACAACTTGCGTTATCCATTAATATTAATTTTTTGTTTCTATTAGTTAAAAACCTTTTTAGAAATTCAATAAATCTACAATGGTCTGAACCACCTTTTTCATATAATATCCAATCTAAAACACCTTTGGTTGTGATAGCCATAATTAAAGTATATTTAACAAACACTTTATTATTTTTTGTGATTTTATCTAATCTTTTACCAATTTCTTCTCGTCCTTTATTAATTGATAAACCAACATTAATTGATGACTCATCAATTGATATAATGTTATTTATATCATATTTTTTTATTTTTTTATAAAATTTTTTATATTCTTCATCATAATTAATTGGAATATTATATCTTGTGTCTGGTTTATGTGTTATCTGAATTTTTTTATAAGATAAATTAGCGTATTTTATAATATTTGTTAAATGTGTTTTTGATAATGTTATGTCTATAAATTTTTTATGAAAATATCCTAATATATCAGTTAATGTTATTGTCGGTTTTCTTTTTATAAGGTTAATAATAAAACTAACATGTTCTTTTTTTATTTTATATGCTCCTTCTTTTCTTTCTTTATTTTTAACATTACCAGTAGAAATATATCTTCTAACCCATCGCACTAAACTATATTTGGAACATTCAAAAATGTCGCAAGTTTTACTTAAACTTTGATTATCATTATTAAGATAATATTTTACTGCTGATAATTTATAGTCTGTTGATTTATGCTTACCCATATATTTTTAAATATAAATTACAAAAAATTAAGGATTTAGTCGTTTGTGTCTTAATGTTTCATTATGTCTATCTATCATAGACTGTGTAAATACTCCAAAATCACATTTATCACAATAAAATTTAAATTTTTCTTTTCTTTTATTTTTATCAGAATGATTGTTTAATTTATGTGTATTATAATTATAATTATTAATTGACTTATAATCGCATAAATCACATTTATATATTACTTGTTCTTTTTTCTCTTTACTTTTTCTTATTCCTTCTATATGTAAATTACTTTCTTTATGTTTATTATAAGAATTTTTTATATTAGTTCCATAATTACACTTTTCACAAAAATATTTGTATTCTTCCATTTGTCATTTATATATCATCTTATTTTTTAAATAAATTTATTATCACAAAAATTGAAACTTATTTATTTAGATAATATTATAAACATATATCAGTATATATATTTACAATGAATAATCAAGATAAAGGATATTTATACGAAATTCAAATAAGAGATTACATTATAAATGAATTAAAATTTCCTGCTTATTTATGGAAAGATACACCAGAAACTATACTTTTACAAAATAATATTATCGGTTCTCATAATCATAATAGATTAAAAAGAATAGAAAATAAAACAAATCCATTAAGAGATACTGGAATTGATGTCATTCAGGTTGAAAATGATAAATGTAGTTTAGTTCAATGTAAAAATGGATATAAGAAAGGTGTTAAGATTGAAGATTTAGCAGGTTTTATGTGTTGGATAAGTACTCTTGATACACTAAAAGGATATGTTTATTACACTGATAAATTATCACAAAATATATTGTCTCTACCAAAAAATAAAAGAATTGAATATATCAAACATCCATTTATACAAAATATTATTGAAGAAAACAATGTTTTAGAAAAATACGAACCATATGATTATCAAGAAATTGCTGTTAATAAATTTACAGAACATTTTAAGATTTCTAATAGAGGTATTTTATCAATGCCGTGTGGAACTGGTAAAACAATGACATCTTATTTAATTTCTCAAAAATTCAAACAAATTATTATATTAAGTCCATTAAAGGAATTTGCTAAACAAAACCTTAATAGATATATTGAATATGGGTATGAAAATAAAACATTATTAGTAAGTTCTGATGGTTGTAGAGATGTTAAAGAAATTAAAAAATTCATTAAATCTAATAAATCATTTATAATATCATCTACTTTTTGCAGTATTGATTGTTTGATACAAGTTTTAGATAAAACAGATAATCCATTAATAATTATAGACGAGTTTCATAATTTGTCTAAAAATAATATTATTGATGAAGAAGATGACTTTTATAAAGTTCTAAATTCAGAACATAAAATTATGTTTATGTCAGCAACACCAAGAGTATATGAGTTAGAAGATGAAATGGAAGACACTGAACATATATTTGGTGAAATATTTTATAAAATGAATTTTAATGAAGCGATTGAAAATAAATTTATTACAGATTATAAAATTTGGTTGCCATCTATACATGAAGATAATAGTCAGTTAAATAAAGAACTTTCTATATACGAGATTGATAAAGTTATTAAAGGTAAATGTAATTTCTTTTTTAGTTGTTTGCTTAATAATGGTTCTAAAAAATGTATCATTTATTGTCAAGACACCAATGAAATAAATTTAATGATTGAAGCAATGAATAAATTGAATGAATTTTATTGTTTGGATATTAGAATGAACCAAATAACAGCATCAAATACAGAAAAACAAAGAATAAAAGTTTTAGATGATTTTAGAGAAGGAACTGATATACAATTATTATTTAGTGTGAGAATATTAGATGAATGCATTGATATACCAAGTTGTGATAGTATATTTATAACATATCCAACCAAATCAAAAATAAGAACTATTCAAAGAATGAGTAGATGTATGAGAATAAATAAATCAAATTCTTTCAAAGTTGGAAATATATTTATTTGGTGTGATGAATATGATAAAATTTTAGAAACATTGAGTGGTATTAAAGAGTATAATATAATGTTTAAGGATAAAATAAAGGTAAATAATATTGGATTTTTTGTTGAGGGTGTTGATAAAGGATGTGATGCAGATAATAAGTTAGTAGAAAAATATATTATTGGTGTGAAAGAGTTTAGATGTATTAGTTGGGAAGAAAAGTTGGAAGAAGTTAAGAAGTATATTGATGAAAATGATAGATTACCATTAGAAACAAAGAAGAATTATGAAGAAAAAAAATTAAGAATATGGTTATCACATCAACAACAAAATTATAAAAAAAAAGACCACATTATGAAAAATCCTGAAATATATGACAAATGGACTGAATTTATTGATTCAGAAAAGTATAATAAATATTTTTTGTCAAATGAACAAGAATGGTCTAATAAATTAGAACATCTTAAAAATTTTATAATTTCGCATAAAAATAAACCAATGCAAAAAAGCACGGATGAAATCGAAAAAAAAATATCAAGTTGGCTACGTAATCAACGAGAAAATTATATATTAAAACAAGAATGTATGAAAAATAAAAATATATATAATAAATGGACTGAGTTTATTAATGATGAAAATTATAGTAAATATTTATTAACAAATGAAGAAAAATGGAAACAAATGTTTGAAAAAGTAAAAACATATATTGATGAAACTAATAATATATCATCTGGTGATATACAATTAACACAATGGATTAACTCACAAAAAAGAAATTTTATTACAAAAAAAAATGGAATGGGAAATGATGAAATATACAGTATATGGAAACAATTTATTACTAATGATAAATATAAAAAACTTTTTATAAATAATATAGATAAACAATTAATACAATGGGAAGAAAAATTATATAATCTAAAAAAATATATAGATGAAAATAATGAAAGACCTTCTAATAGTAGTAAAGATATTAAAATTAAACAACTTGCTGAATGGATTAATGGTAATCAAAAAAATTATAAAACAAAAATAAATAATATGCGTAATGAAAAAATTTATAATTTATGGAACGAATTTATAAATGATGAAAAATATAATATTTTTTTTAAATCCAATGAAGAAATATGGATAGATAAACTGAATAGAGTTAAAAATTATATAAATTTAAATAATAAAAGACCATCACAAATAGATAAAAATGATGAAATAAAAATTCTTGGAAGATGGATTAATCAATCGCAAATTAAGTATAGAACAAAAGAACGGATAATGTCCGACCCCGAAATATACAACAAATGGACTGATTTCATAACTAACCCACAATACAAACAATATTTTGACTAAACATATTTTATTTATCATAAATTTTTAAATGCGTTTTAAACATATTTAAAAATATAAAAATATATTATATATAAGATGAAGAGCAAAGTAAAAGTTAAAACAAAGAAAAAAGAAGAAGATAATTTTGACTTTATGAAAACAAACAAGGACAATATAAAGAATATTATTAAAGATGACAGTTCATTAGACATAATTAATGAATTAGCAATACGAACAAATAAAATTGTCATACATTCATATAATTTTCTTAAATTATATTGTCTTTATTTATACAAAGAAAATAAACCATTCCCAAAAATAGACAAAGAATTTATTTGTGATATTTTCAAAGTTATTACAATTAGAAAATGTAATAGTGGTGGATATAGAGATGATAATATGCCTCAACAACTTAAATCATTAACTAATTTTTATAAAGAACATTATAAATCAACTGTTGATGAAAATGAAAAATTGTATTATGATAAGTTGAGTTATATTTTACCATATGAAGCAATTGATATGATAACTAACATTGAAAATAATATTAAAGAACATTTTGTTCAACATTTCAATAAACTGGTTAATCTAAAATATAATATTTATAAAAAAATGGAACAAATAACAAAAGATAATGAAGATATAGAAATTAGAAAAAAATTAAAGAAAGATTTATATGAAGAAATCAATAAAGTCAAATATGATTTATTAAGTTTAGATGATGAAAAAAAGTCAGACAATAAATATCATAGATGGATAAAACAAGTTAGAAAAAATATTATTCCAAAAAAAGAAACATATGACAAAAACAGTATATTGTATGATATTAAATCGAACACAATAGATTATTTGAAATCATTTATATATTTAGGTATTGAGATAGAGAAATTTTATAATAAAGATACTCATAAAATTAGATTATTTAATGTTTTACCATTAAGAACAAATATTATTGCCAAAAATATAATTATTGATACTTGTGGATTAATACAAAACTTTTTGGGTGATGAACCAACAACAAATATTCTTAAAACATACAAAGAAGGTGAAAATCAAGAACAATTATGGGAGAGAATTTTCAAGACAAATAAACGAGTATTCAAAAAAAATAAATATAGTTTTCATCATATGATTAGAAGTGATGGTGTTTCAGCAAGTATTATATTTATTAGAAATGGGTTAGATGGAAAACCATTAAAGAAAAAACGAACAAAAGAAGACAATATGACAGGATATATTGAAAATGTAGAATGGACACAAGAAATGAAAAATAAAAAAATAGTTTGTGCTGATCCAAATCTTGCAGATTTAATCTATTGTGGTTCAAAAAATAGTGATGGAAAATTAGAGACATTTAGATACACTCAAAATCAGAGAAGATTAGAATCAAGAATGAAAAAATACAGTAAAATTATGGATACTAAAAATAAAGAAACTATAATAAACGATAAAACAGTAAAGCAATTAGAAACAGAATTAAGTGAGTATAATAGCAAAACAAATGATTATGATAAATTCAAAAAATATGTATCAGAAAAGAATAAATTAAATATAACATTATTTGCTCATTATGAACAAGAATTATTTAGAAAATTCAAATTAAATAGATTTATAAATATACAAAAAAGCGAAAGTAAATTAATAAAAAATTTTGAAAATAAATATGGAAAACCTAAAGATATTATATTTGTAATAGGAGATTATGATAAAGGAAATACACATATGAAAGGAGTAGAACCAACAATAAATAAACGATTACGAAAAATATTTAATAATGCTAATTATGAGACATATTTAATAAATGAATTTAGAACATCAAAATTATGTAATCATTGTCATAATGAATTAGAAAAATTTATGATTAGAAATAGTAATAAACCAAAAGATAAGAAAAAAAATAAGAGCATATTAGTGAATGGTCTTCTGCGACATAAAGTCGTTAATCCAGATGGAGAGCAAGAACCAGTCCAGATTTGTAAAATATATCATAATAGAGATAAAAATGCAGTTCAAAATATGTTGTATATAATAGAAACATTAAAGAGAACAGGAAAAAGACCTTTACAATTTACACGAGAAATAGTAGAGGCAAATTAAATCCATTCCCATTTCACGATGGTTCAGAAGTATTAATATTTCTGGAAGCTAAATTAACATTAGCTGATATAATCAAATTTTTATAGTGGGTGTTAATATTATTTTTTTGATATAATTCGTGTCATTTAAAATAGTCCCCGCTGTAAAATGAACCAAATTATATAGTGTATGTATCGATTAGTTCAGCTACAAATATAACAAAAAAAGATAACTCAAATCAATATATATTGGAACCAATAGAATATTCAAATATCAGAGACAAATATATAATACCAATATACAAAATGATAGAAGAAATTGAAATACTTTATGGATTAATTATATCTATTTGTGAAAAATAGATAACAAATATTTAGAAAAAAAACATACAACAGAGTATATTGATAAATTATTTGCAAAAGTATATGAGCAAATAATTAGAAATGAATTATAATTTTTTATTTTTTGAATTATACTTTAGATATTTACATTTATAGTAAGTATATGATGAACCACCACTAAGAATTGGTGATTGAGATGATACAGTTGGTTGTAGTGTATTATCTTGATGTGCTGCAGCTGATAATTCTACAGCTTGAGGTTTTACAAATTGTAATCTAGGTGTTGTGGCTGGTTCTAGTGTATTATCTTGATGTGATGTGGCTGATGATAGTATAGCTGGTTGTGGTTTAGCACACGTAATAATTTCTGCTTCGTTACCATTTAAATCAACCAATATATCAAATAATTTATCTGCTATTGTAAAATTGTTAATATTTAGAGGAACATAAATAAAAATTCTTGGTTTGGTTGTAAATAGAATTTCTTTAGTTTGTTGTTTTGCTTCATATGTATCTGTATTAAAGTCTTTTCTTACTGTTCCATCGTTGTTAGTAACTATTGTTTCAAAATTACTAATCAACAACCAAGATGATATAGGATTAATAGGATTTGATTCTAAATAAGTTAATATAGTATCATTACACACAAATCCATAACAAATAATTATAAGAACACATCTCAATAATTTATTATATTTATTTTTACCATAATGAGGATTAGTATTACTATTTATTTCAAATCTATTATCTATGAATTTTAACAATATACTCGATATACAATTTTTATTATAATACAAACATAATATATAGGAATCATATTTGTAATCAAATAATATAGATAAATCTCCTTCTAAATTATAATAATTATCAAATACCAATTTCATATCTGGACATTTTTTTTGCAATCTACGATTAAGATATGCTAATTTGTCTTGAATAGTTTTATTATTGTTATGCATAAAACAACCAAATACGCTATCTAATATATAAACCTCAATATTATTAGATAAGAATAAATCTTTATCAAAAAATTCTAAATCAAAATCTAACATAAAGTCTGATATAATTCTATTATCTGTATCTGTATCTATATCTTTACCTTCCATATCCAACACATAGTATGTTTTATTCAGGCTATCTATCAGTAAATTAAATTTTTTACCATATGTATACAAATATCTTTTGTTATATTGCATATCTATTATTTGTAAAGCATTTCCGACAATGTCTCTCAAGTTACTAATAACTGTTATTTCAAATCGATTTTTGCCTAAAAATTGATTTCTGACATTATTTAATGGAATTTTTTTATATAGTTGAGATGATGCAACTGGTAATTCTACAACCGATGATTGAGGTTCTACAACCTGTGATTGAGGTTCTACAACCTGTGATTGAGGTTTTACATCCGGATCATCAACATGAACTCCTAATTTTAATTTTTTTTGCATATTATAATATATTTATAAAAAAAATATTATTTTTATAAACAATAAAAAGTATCAATACACCTAATCAGACAATACCTAAATTAAAAAATCTAAAGTATAATTACTCAAAGATAATAAAAAATGCATTGCTAGTTTTATTTATGGAGAAAAATTATATACTCATTTTATTTATATTAATCCATTCACGTATAAAATCATATTTTTGTTGTTCGATATTTAATAAATGCATATCCAATACTTCACGATTATCATAATAATATAATATCATATTCATATTATTTATGTGAGCATTTATGACCACAATTAATGACTTATATATAATATTATTTGGTTCAATATCAAATTTTATATTATTAGATATTATATTATCTAAAATATTATTATATGTTTTTTTATCAATATGTTTTCTCTTATTTTTAGCAATAATATATATCTCATCATTTACAAATGTATCAAGATTTGATTTTGTTATATAAATATGTTCAAAAAATAATGCTAATAAATTAAGATATGATATTTGAAAATTAATTCTTGATATATGAGTCTTAAATACACAATTACAACCTAATTTTAATATTTTTAGACTAGTAATAATATATGATAATAAACACATAGGATTTTTTTTATTACAGTCAAAATAACAATAATCAATATTTTTACTGATAATATCACTCAATTTATCAGTATCTAAATATATTTTTGAATTAATTTTAGTTTTATTATTTGTTTGTGTAAAATAATATTTTATTGCATTTGTGCAATTCTCATCATAAGTATTATGTAAATGAAATATGTTAATTTTTTTAGAATTATTGTGTATTAGATTAAACATACTAAATAATTCAAAAGTTTTTGCAAACTCTATTGATATAGCATAATTTGTTATTTTTTCTATATAATTTGTAATATATGTATTAATATTAAATTTTTGTTTTATTTCTTTTATTTTTCTTAATTTAGTGTAGATTTTTAGTATATAATATTCTCCAATAGTAGTTAAATATTCTTGATAATCAGTATTAGTTTTCTTTAAAATATCAAAATATATTATTTCTGCTGTTTGTAATATATTACTTGCTATTTTAATTTTATAGTTATAACTTTTTGTTATATTTTCTGGTGCTACTTTTATTTTATTATCATCACACAATCTAATACATTTATCAAGTGTAATCATACATCTTTTTATATACATTTCATCAATTTTATTTTGTGATATATATTTAATAATAGAATAGTATTTGGTAAATAATTTAAACAGTTTAGATTTATTTATATCAAATATATGAATTATTTTTTTTATAAATTTAATATATTTGTTATCATATTTAACATCAATTATATTTTTTATTATTTTATCTTTGTTTACTTGATTTAAAATATCATCCAAAATATTATTATTACTATTATTATGATAATTTTCAAACACAATCATACATTTTAACCATGGTTCATCTGTTTTATATCTAGGTGTATCATAATATACTTTTTTGAAATATGAGCTAATAATATATATTAATTGTGATGAGTAATCTTCCATAATATTTGTTATTCTAAAAAATAAATTTCCATTTTTTTTCAAGTGTTTTAAGGCATTTGCTACCCAATATATATTATAATAGTATTTATTATTATTCAAATCTTTCAAATTGTAATACATACTATTATAAATAATAATATTTGTGTATGAATTTTTTATTGTATTTTCTTCAATAATTATTTTTTTATTAAATTTTTCCTTAAATTGTGCTAATCTGTAATTATATCTTTCTTTATATTCTTTATCAACATATGTTGGTATAATATTTATTTTTTTTATATTGCCATAAACTAATAATCCTTCAATAAAATACAGTCTATTGGAAATTAATAAACAATCTTTCATATTACTAATAATATTTTTTATCCAAATATATGATAAAAGAAAACCGTGATAAATATGCTGATAATATACAAGTTTGTTCTGTAGATTACCAGCAGTAATATGCATACCATCTCCTACTGCTGAATAAGTTTTATTATTTGCTGCAATTTTAAAAAATAATTTATTTTCATTAGAATTATAAGATACAGGTGGTTCATCTGTATATTGTAAATTTATTTTATATTGATTCTGTTTATATTTATATTTCATAAGTATATAATATAATAATGGAAAAAATCATTGATAAATAAATTATGTCATTATTTCATATATAATAATGGAAAAATTCATTGATAAACAAATTTTGTCATTTAATAACAAAAAATATGATTTAATGACAAAACATCAAGAAATTTTAAACAAATATCCTTTTTTAGTATTTGTTATAATAAAAGATAACAAAATTATTGAAACAAAATATAGAGAAACAAAAATACAAAATATATATAATAGAAAAAAATACATTGATATTATATTTACATTTTTTTTAAGTAAATATAAAATAAAAGACACATTTTTATTTATTAATATGTCAGATAGTTTTTTCTGGCGTGAAGATATTCCTGTTTTTAATTGGTCTTTACCAGATGGAAAATCAGGACTGATTTTTCCTAATTTTGACATACTAACTGTTGTTATGGGAGGTAAAGAATATAATTTCGATGAGGTTATTAATAAATGTATTGAATATGAACCTGATAAAATTAATAATGAAATATTTTTTATTGGACAACCAACTGCTTTTTTTAGAAAGAAATTACATAAAATATCAGAAAGTCCATTAAATATTGTTATATTTACAAATGTTTTTGGTAAAAATGTTATTGATAAATCTATTTATATAGAAATGCCTGAATATAAAAAATATAAGTATTTGTTTGATTTACCTGGAAATCGTCCATGGTCTATAAGACTAAAATATTTATTTTTTATGGATAGATATGTTATTCGTATATCATTTTATAATAGTTTATGGAATGAAACTAGTTATTGGAAACAATGGTTTGATTATTTATTTGATGAAAATGATTATTCTCATTTAATATATGATGACAAAGAATATGGAGAAAATTTAGATGATACAAAAATGGCTAAAATTAAAGATGATATTTTAAAAATTTATAATGATTTTGAGAACAATCCAGAAAAATATAACAAATGTATAGATAATATTAAGCAAAAAAGAAAAGAACTTAATCTCGATAGTATGATGAAATATTTATTTATATTGATTACTAGATATACTAATGAAATACTAGATAAATAATTTATTATAATATCTATTCAGATTATAAAAATTGATTTTTTTATTATAATAATAATTATATAGTATTATGCATACTATACAATTATGGAAGTTTATAAATTTAATAATCTTGAAAATGGCGATATTTTATTAGAAAAAATTATATTAGATAACATGAATTATACAATAATAAATCAAGATAATGGAGACAAAATACTAAAGAAAATTGCAAGTATAAATATAACCGATATAAATGATATCATAAAATATGATTTTACAGATTCTAAAATATTATATTGTTTGTTGAATGATAACGAAGTAATAAAATTAAAATATAAATCAATACTTAATAATATATACAAAATAATAAATTGTGGAACACGAATAATAAAAAATTCAAAACTAAATATAAAAACAATAGATAAACAACGTAAATGTGGATTTTATTATTTGAAAGATTTAGGAATAAGCATTCAAGGAGTTGACTGTAATAAATGTTTATTGGAAATTATAAATCAATGTATTGAAAATAAAATTACACTAACTATGAAAATTAAATTAAATGATGAAACAAACATTACTATAAATTTTTAATGCTGTTTTGTAACAATCCAATGCATTAATTTTTTAACATAATATTTGACATACTTATTCTTGTGTATTATCACCAACTATTTATAATCTTCAGTTTTGTGATTTGATATATATTATAATAGATGATATTTTTTGATATAATTAATAAAAAACTATTTTTATGTCAATAAAATAAAATATTTAGTTTTTTATAAAAATAACAAAATAAAAGTTTAGATTTTAATTTAAAAATAATTTTCTATATATAATATATAAAATGTTAAAAATCAAAATTTACAATTGCGAAATCTGTAAAACCAAACCCGACCAACTCTCTCACCACAAAACTCATTTAGATACTCAAAAGCATAAAGATAAGAAAGAATTATTTGAACTGAAATTATCTAAATTATCATCCAAAGAACTTCAAAATTTATATAATACTACAGATATATCAATTATTGTAGATGAAAATGAAACAAACACATATGTTCCTTTGAATATTATGTCTAGTGAAGATAATAAAAAATTGATTAATACTAATTCTAATGATAAAGATAATGATAATTATATACATAATAAAGAAATGTCAGACGATGAAAAACAAAAAATAGAATTAAGTAATAATGTTTCTAATAAAGAAGCATTAAAAGATAAAATTCATGAAATCCATAACTATCTTAGAAATAATGGTGCTGGATACGGTATGAATGCTTTGAAGGTATTTAATCTTTTATATGGATTAAAAAAGATAGAAGAGAAAAAATTATTGGATAAAGTCAATCTAAAACGACCTGATTGTGAATTTTCATATTTGCTTAAATTAGCAAATGAAAATAAAGATGAAGAATTATCTGATTTAATTCGTGATAAAGTATTAGATTCAATTAATGATAGTCCTATTAGAAATTTATTATTATATGAAATTCCTACCTCAATGAAAGGTCAAACATTTTCATATTTAATTAAAGAAATAGAAAAAATTACAGTTATTGAAAAAACTTGTAATGTTTTATTATCTGGAAAGATTTATGAATATTTTATTGGTAGAGATGAATCTGCAATTAGTGAATTAGGTGCATATTTTACTGATAGACACATTGTTGATTATATTTATAAAAAATTAGACCCTCTTATTAATGAAGATGGTTCAATTGATTCAATGATTGATATGTTTGGTGGTTCAGGTGGTTTTACAACAGGATATATTAATTATTTAAATAATAAATATGATGATATTAATTGGAAAGATAATATAAATAAAATTTATCATTTTGATATGAATGAAGATGTTATTAAATCTGCTGGTTTAGAATTCTTTTGTTTGACTGGTGTGTTGCCAAATATGGATGATAATTTAAAATATAAGAATTCATTCACTGATGAATTTAATAATAAAAAATTTATGAATGTAATAACTAATCCCCCATATGGTGGTGATAAAGTAGTACAATCAGATGCACAAATTAAAAGAAAGAAAATTAAACAACATATCAAGAAAGAACTACTTACATTGAAAGATGAATTAAAAATTAAAACAAGATTGAGACAAATTAAGAAGATAGAATATCAAGAGAAACAAGAAAAGAAAGATAGTGATAAAACAAAAGTTTCAGTTGAAATGTGTAGTCAAAGAATTATAAAATATGCAAAAGATAATAAATTAAAGGGTAATGATAAAGAAAGTTCTTCATTAATGTTAATTATGGATATGGTTGATATCGGAGGAACAGCAATAGGTGTTTTGAAAGAAGGTGTATTTTTTAATAAAACTTATAAAGATATTCGTAAATGTTTAGTTGAAAATTTTAATGTTCGTGAAATTATTAGTGTTCCTCAAGACCAATTTGAAAATACATCTACTAAAACATCAATTGTAATATTTGATAATACTAAAGAAAAAACAACAAAAGTTATATTTTCTGATTTAGTTGTTGAAAGATATACAGAAGATAAATTTGAAGAAATTGGAGGTGAAATTGTTTTGACTGAAAATAAAGATGATATTTGTGGTATTAGTGATAAATTAATATCAGAAGCAACTAAAGATGAAATTTTGGAAAATCCTATTTGTTCTTTGAATGGTAAGGATTATAATAAGAGAGAAATAGTTGTTGGCGAAGGATATGAATTAGTAAAATTAGGTGATATTTGCGAAAGTCAAAATGGTTATGCTTTTAAAACATCAGAATATAAAGATTCTGGTATTCCATTAATTACTATAACACATATTAAAAATGAAAAATTAGTTTTTAATAATAATCATTATATTGAAAATAATGAAAAATATAAAAAATATGAAATACAAAAAAATGATTTAATTATATCATTAACCGGTAAAAAACCAAATTTAGTTAATATTGCATTAAATACAGATAATAACATATTATATCTAAATCAACGATGTGCTCTTTTAAGAAATTTTACAAAAATAAATAATTATTATTTTTTAGGTATATTTAATGGATTTCTATTAAATCATATTAATAAATATATTGGTAATGGTTCAAATCAAGAAAATGTATCATTAACTGATATATTAGATTTACATTTACCAATCCCAAAATCAGAACAAAAAATTACTGAATGGGTTAATAAAATATCAAAACCATATGATAAGAAGAATAATAATGAAGAACTTATTATAAAATTGGAAGAACAAATTAGAGATAAGATTAGGGATATTGGAGAAAATGAGGATTGTGATGAGGTAGAATTTGATTCATTATTAAGTTATTTACCTAAAATAAATAAATATAAAGCAACAGATGGATTTATAACTGGTTTATATAAATTTTATACATCAAGTCAAGATAAAATTTTATATAGAGATGATTATGAATTTGAAGATACTTGCATTTTAATTGGAAGAGGTGGGAATCCATCAATTCATCTTACATCAAAATTCTCAGTATCTCATGATGATGTTTATGTAATTAAATTAAAAGATGATAAAAATAAAGGATTATTACAATTCGTATTTAATTATTTAAAAACAAATATGAATTTAATATCAGGTAGTTTTAAAGGTTCTACTATAAAACATAGTTCAAAAGAAGGGTTATCAAAAATAAAATTAAAAATACCAAAAAACAAAAACCTAATCAAAGATATTGAACCACTTTTTCAAGAAATAGAAAAATTACAATCTGAAATAAAAGAAGCTGAATCACAATATAAAAATTTAATTAAAGAATTATCAGAAGAAGCAATTCCATCTAATAAACAAATAGAACTTAAATCAGATAATCAAACAAATGAATTATCTGAAGAATATAATAAAAATATTATAAATGCTGAAGAACCAATTATTGAAACACCAAAAAAGAAATCAAAAAGTACTAAAAATAAAGTTAAATCAGATAATCAAACAAATGAATTATCTGAAGAATATAATAAAAATATTATAAATCTTAAAAAACCAATTGTTGAAACACCAAAAAAGAAATCAAAAAGTACTAACAATAAAATAAAATCAAATTAAATATAAGTTTATAAAAATATTTTATCTTCTTCTTTTTGTATATAATCCTAATTCAATCGGAATAGACACAAATCCTATGTAAAAATCTACAGGATTCAATGGTAATTCTTCATATGATTTACATAATTTATAATAATTATCTAATGACTTTACATTATTTTCTTTACAAAAATTTATCCAATCATTTTTATCTTGAATAAATTTTTTAGTATCAACACCAATAAAATTATACCAATTACTCCATACCCCTTTTAATTTAAAATATTCTTCAGGATTTTCAATATAATTTTTATGTTTATCTTTCATTACTTTATCAGCATATTGTTCTTTTGATTGAATATTTAACTCTTTATTTAATTCTCTTACATAATTAAATTCATCTTGTTCTTCTGAATATATAGAACCTAATGCACGACTATATCTTAGTCTCAACATAATTTTTTTTAATTCATCACCATTTTCTATAATATGGTAATATTTTATTTTTTCTTTTGGAACATCAGATGGTTTAGAACTTGGTTTATTTAATGATACAACATTTATTTTTTGCTCTATTTTTTCATCTACATTTCTAATTTTAGCAATAATTTTTCTACATTTATCAAATGATTCATTATCAGTTATAAAATTTTCAGTATCAATATATGGAATAATAACATATGCTTTTTTATTAGGATAACTACTATCTAATCTATTTGGTCTTAATGTTGATTGCACTATTCTAATATCAGAATCCATATTTTCACCAAATACAACACCATTTAATTTAGGACAATCAAACCCTTCACTAAAAATATAAACACTTGAAATAATACCCCATGATGCTTTTTTAAATTTAGAAATTTCACCTTCTTTAATTGAACCATCTGATAATTTAATATCATTTAAATTTTCCTTACTATTACTATGTAAAGCTTTATTATAATAATTTTCTTTATTGATATTTATTATATTTAATGTAAGTATAACATCAATATATTTTTCAACTAATTCAGAATTTTCTGTTTTATTTGTATAAATAAGTATATGTGTTAATTTATTATATTTTTCAATTGATTTTAAAGACATAAATGCTGACAAAAATAAATCTTTGTGATTCATAATAGAATTTTGAACTTCATTATTTTTACCTAAATTTAGACTACCAATAATATTATTAATCTCATCTTCAGTATTTTTTAGAATTACTAAATTATAATCAGTAATTTTTTTATTTTCAATCGCCCAGTTAATTGATTTTGAATCAATAATTTCTCCAAATATATTTTTATCATCCATTGAATATATTATTTGATTAGTTCTATTATTTTCAATTACTTTTTCTGTTGCTGTCATAAACAATGATTTATTTGATTTTATTTTATGAAATGAATCTTTTGTCTTTTCAAATTCACTACCAACTAAATGATGTGCTTCATCACCAATCTTAAAATCAAACTTATTATTTAATAGTTTATTACAAGAATCATAAGTAGTAATTAAAAATTTACAATCAGATGATTTTTTATTAACAAATTTATTTATATCATCTTCTTTAGTAGTTGATTTTATTGTATAATTTTCATTTTTTTCTGTTTGACCACCAATATATAATATATTTTTATTATTATTATATATTCTCATTATTTCATTCTTCATTTGTTTCTGTAAATATATAGTTGGAACACCAATTACAACTGATTTACAATTTAACTTTTGAATTATCAATATTCCTAATAATGCTTTACCGAGTCCACAAGCCCATAAAATACGACCAATATCATTATTAGCATAAAAATCTTCTATTTTATCTAATATTTTTTGTTGATAATAATATGGTGTAAATTCAATATTAATAATTTGAATTTGTGTAGGTTTTACATTTGGTTCAAATGTATCAGGTTTATTATCATAATACTTTCTATCAAAATTATGTTTATCATGTACTTTATAATTAATTTTTCGTTTATCTAATACATCAATAATAGATTGATTAAATTTATTATTATCTTTACAATAAAAATATTCAGTTTGAAAAAACTCATTTCTTTCATTTTTATGTAATTGTAATATTTCATCTTCAATAACTAATATTTCTTCTCGTGTTAATTTATCTAAAAATTCATAATAATAAACATATTTAGAATCACTAAATATTGCTAAATAGTCAATCCATCTATATTCTATTCTCATAGACATTCCAAATTTAATTGTTTTATCTTTTGCTAATTGATTTGCTGTTAATAAATATAACCCAATCATTTCAAATATATAATATATCTAACAGATAACTAATAGATAACTAATATTTATATAAATCAATTTTTACTTAGAAATATATTATTAGATATAATGAGAAATTTATTTTTCAAATTATAAAAAAGATTTCTAAAAAATTGAAATTTAATATATTTTATGTTTGATAATAATCAGATTCAAATCAATCCATATAATACTGTTTTGTAATAATTTAGAATGCAATTCATCTCTAACAACTCATACATTAAGCATTTATTTGATGCAAACAACACACACATCCAACAAAAAATTTTGCATTATTTGACCACTCCACCATCCCGTACAGATGGAGTTGGTTATGTGTATGGTTTTGAGATAAGCAGTGACCATAATCAAAAACACAACTTTTTTGTCAAGATTGGGCGAACTCAAACATCAACACCATCTGAAAGAATATCTGTCCAGGGTGGTAATGAAATTTTTGCCACAAAGACAATTTTTAATCGAAAACTTGAAAAAATCATACATTTGCTTTTTGATTTTGTCAAAGTCGATAGAGAGTATTGTGGTGAAATAGAAACTGAATGGTTTCACTTCAACAACCAAGGCTTAACTGTTATCAATATCTTGACATTTGTTTCAATCATAAATAGTATGGTAGATGATATTTTTGGCAAAAAAAGTAAGATATGTGAAGAAGAATCTGATTTTGAAGAAGAGTCTGAAGAAGAGTTGGCTTGTGCGGTAGCACCAAAAAAATTAAGTTTGAAAACTTGCACAATCAATGATCTCCGTGAGTTGAAGAAGCGTTACAACATAATTGGTGTTGGTGAGAAAAAAATGGAAATACTCATAAAATATAAAAGTTTGAGCACTCAACATCCCGGTATTGGTAAAGAAACTTACAAAAAACTGTTTCCTTATGTTGAATGATTTCTTAGAATTTCAATTTCTTTATTTTGAGTTTCTATTAGATTCTCTGCAAATTCTGTCAAACTATTATCTTTTTCTAATAATTTTTTACTCATATGAATCGCCATAGAATGATGTGGTATCATACCCAATTTATATTGTGAGGCAGATACCAAAAATTGAGTTCGGATACACCATATGTTGAATATTATTAGCACCAAACCCACAACCAATATATTTTTTTGTTTATCATATAATCCCATAAATAAAAACATCCATCCACACATAAGTAATGTCATCCATACATCACCTATACTAAATCTTATATGTTCAATCTTATCAACCCATATATTCATTGTTGACAACAAACTTGATAAAACCATTATAGAAAACATAACTATATAAGAATGAGAATTTGAGTGACCAAAAAAAGTTTGAAATCCAAATATAAAGATATATTGGATATCATAGCAATATATTAAAAAATGGATAAAATTATCAAAACAATTACCAAACGATTGTCTGACAATCAGTCCAATAATGTGGAACATATAATATCGAGTTATACATCAAATTGTAGTGATATTAAGAAAGTTAAAAAAGAATTAAAAAAACTCAATCAAAGATTTAAAAATATTAAGGAGTCAGATGATTGCGTGGATTCATCAATGTATGCTAAATTGATAGCTGAATTTGAAAAATCTGATGAGAATATTTTTTCATCATCAGATATTATGCAAATGATAACAGAATATGAGACAATTATGCAAAATATTCAGATGTGTAGGAATTATTTGGAAAAACAAAAATTAGTTATTGTTGATTGTGAGTCAGAAAATGTTTTGTCTGATTCTGAGACCAAATCTGAATCGGATGCTGAATCAAATTCTGATACTAAATCTGATTCTAATGATGAATCAAATGTTGAATCGGATTCTGAAAATCCACCATCTGATGAGTCGGATTAAATTAATTAAAAAATAAAATTAAGTAGATATTTGTATATTATTCTATATAAAAATATATTGAATGGATAAATTAAACTTTATTTCAGATTCTGGTTTGTCTCCACCAGATACAACAAATCTATCATCTTTTAACAAACTATATCAATAATAAATTCAATATATACAATTTATGCAAATAAAAAAATACAAACCATCAGTGAGTCCTTTGGTTAAACTAACACTTTCTAAATCTACTGTATCTTTTATACCTTCTACCAAAATAGCAAATATTCCTATATATTTTTTGAATACTTCTTAAGATTGCATTTTTATAATATATCGTTTTTGTAAAGATTTTATACTTGTTTCATCAATACAAATAATATTTTTAATTTATTCATAAAATTTTTTAATGTTTTACCAAAACGTTTTATAGGTTCATGTCATTTTCAAAGTGATATTATTATCACAAATAATTCTATGAATATGTGATTTATTCAAACCAATGCATTAAACTTCTTTCTGTGTTTTATCTTCCACTAAATAATATTGAACTGCTGTTAATTTATAATCATCACTTTTATGCTTTATTTTATAACATAATTAATTTTTAACATTAAAATTATATTTTGAATTTATTATATTATCCAAATAAATATTATCATTATTATTTTTAAATTCTACACCATTACTACTTGATAAAGTATGTAATTCTAAAAAATTAATATTATCATTGTATGTAAATATATGATGATTTTGTTCTTTATTTTGTATTTGAAAAATAACTAATAGTGTATAATTAGATGTATATTTTGAAAATTTATTATTGAAGTCAATAATTTTATTTTTTATATATTCATCAATATTATTCATATTAACAAATATCATAATAAATAACTTATGTTCTTGTTTTTGAAGTAAATTTTTAAATCTATCAACACATCTTACATAATAATTATAATGGTCTATATTTATTAATGGATTGTGATGATTAAACATGCGATTATTGTATTTTGAATGTCCACATTGTGATTGTGATATATTAATATAATATGATTTATCTAAAAAAATATTAAAATTGTCTTCTATACAATGTATAATATTATCACAATTTGAAAAAATCCAATCAAAAGGGTAAGAACACAATTTTAAATTATTTTTTTTAAGAATTTGACTACTATGACATATACCCCCTAACGAACATGTATAATTTATTTCTAACATAAATTATGCTAATAAAATATTTTTTACCAATAAAAAACTCTGTATTTAAAGCGGTGCGTATTTTAAATGCCGTTTTTAATGACAAAAAAAATATTAATCACACAGCTAGATATGAATAAATTGAATAATAATTATAAAAATTTAGAATGGTGTACATCTGCTGAAAATACACAGAAATATTTTGATTCAATTAGAGTAATTAAACCAGTTATTGAAAAAGAAATAATAGTAATACTAATCAAATAATTAAAAAATATAAGACTTTTGTTGAAGCGTCTAATGATATTAATAATTCTAAAAATAATGCTAGTTCTATTGCTTATTATTGTAAAGGATATATAAAAACTTATTGTGATTTTAAATTGATCTTTGTTAATGAATAAATAACAGTAATTTATTCTTGTTTAGGAATTAATAAATATAATATTTCTTTATTATCTATTTTATTCAGTATTTTACCACCCTTTTGTTTCTTATTTTTACTTTCTATTTCTTTATTTATTTCGTTAATTTCAACATCACAATTTTTAATAGTTTTCTTTATTATATCTAAATCAACTTGATAAACTTCCTTATATTTTCTGTATTGTGCTTTTTTCATGTATGCTTTAATACACATTTCAACTTGGTCTATGTTTTCTGTTTCATATTGAAATAATACTTCTAAATCATTTGCCATTGGTGAATTATGTTTAGAAAATCTTGTTTTTGAGTTTATGGTTTTACCTATTTTATATAAAGTTAAATCTGTATTTAATGCTCTAAATACATATATAATTTTTTTATTTGCATTTATCTTAGGTTTTTGATTATTTTCTAATTGCTTTATTTTATTATTCATTCCTTCTATTATATAATTTTTGTATTTGTATAATGCTACTTCTAAGTCTAAAAAATATTGTTGAACTTGTCCTCCCATTTTTGATTTAGTTGATAAACATATTTTTTTAGATGCTTCAGGTGTTAAAGTTATTTTTTCTAAATTATGCCCACCGCTTCCTTCTGATTTTTTTACTTTTTCTATTTTATAATCTATATTTTTCTTATAACTTTTTTTTATTGTATCATTAAATTGTTGTTTAATATTAATTTGTAACCATTTTCTTAATACTTCACTATCAATTAAAAATTCATTATAGCGTTCAATATAATCTTCTTTTATAATATTATAAAAATCTTTAACAAATTTAGAATTAATAAAACTATACTTATTTATAAATGTTTCAAAATCCATTGTATATAATTAAATTAGATAATATTTTTTTGCTTAATATATACCTATTAAGCAAAAAACTATATATTAATATTTCTTTTTCTCTTGAAATGAATATATTATAACTGAATTTTTACCAGTTCCAGTTGGTAGATTAATAATCACATTATGAAAATTACTTTATTTATACTTATAATAAAGAACATTATATTAATAAACTTAGTAGGAAATCAACAAAACACAGAAAACCTAAAATTTACAAAGATTAAAAATACGCATTGCTCTAAAATGAGAAACGGTCTAAAAAGTTATAACCAATATGCTATTTTTATATTTATAAAAATTGATATATAGAAGTATTATACATATAATTAATTAATATTACATATAAAATGCAACTTCGTAAAAGAAAAATTAATCAATTAATCTTATTATCTGATAAAAATCCACTCTTATTATCAGATAAAAAACTAACTAAAAAACATAAAACAAATCATACCAAATATATTTCTGCAACTGGATTAAAAAATTATCTACTTGGTGATCCATTATTGGATTGGTTGGATGAATGGTATCCAAAGCCAACAACTTCTAATAAAAATATTTTGCAACCATTATTTGATTGTGGAAATCAGTTTGAAGAATTAATTTTATCAGATTTACAAACCAAATATACTGATAATTTTAAATTAGTCAATCCAGATGGTCATTTTGGAATTAGCGAAGAAAAATATAAACAAACAATTCAATATATTAAAAATGGAATTCCAATTATCGCTCAAGCTTGTCTTTACAATCATACAAATAAAACTTGTGGAACTGCTGATTTATTGGTTCGTTCAGATTATATCAATCAATTAGTTAGTAGACCCGTATTATCAGATTATCAACAAACCATCAAAGCAAAAAATCTTAAAGGAAATTATCATTATGTGGTGATAGATATTAAGTGGACAACCATTACACTTTGTGCAGATGGATACCATATTAGAAATGATGGATTTATGCCTGCTTATAAGGGACAACTCTATGTATACAATCAAGCATTAGGATTGATTCAAGGAATGGTTTCTCCCCAAGCATATTTGATGGGTAAAGCATGGGTGATTGATTCAGTTAGAAATTATCAACGAGGATATGGATGTTGGGATTTATTGGGAGTAGTTGATTACGAGGGAACAGATTCTGAATATGTAGAGTTATCTAAAAAAGCTATTCAATGGAGACATGAATGTGCGAAAGATGGTGCTGGATGGGATGCAACTAAACCTCATCGGATTGAGTTGTATCCGAATATGAGTAATATGGATACAGAGTGGAAATATGTTAAAAAAGAATTGGCTGATAAGTTGGGAGAACTTACAACTGTGTGGAATGTTGGAATATCCAATAGAGAGATTGCACATAAGAATGGAATTAAAAGTTGGCGAGATAAAAGATGTAATTCTAAATCACTTGGTGTGAGCGGTGAACGTAGGCAATACATTATAGATAAAATTTTAACTATCAATAAGTCATCCAATAAATCATCAAATAAGTCATCCAATAAATCATCAAATAAGTCAACCAATCAGTCATCAAATCACTCAGTATTGCCATCAATAATCAAATCCAATAGTGGATTTTGGCAAACTTCATCACCTGTTGATTTTTATGTTGATTTTGAAACAGTAAATTTGGCTTTGTATGGAGAAATACAGATAGATAACTCTTTGTGTTGTTCAGACCTTGTGTTTATGATTGGGTGCGGATATATTGTTAATGATGTATGGAAATTTAAAATATTTATAGCTGATAGTTTGACAATGGAAGCTGAAGAAAAAGTATTTGATGATTTTACACAATTTATTATAACAAAATCATTAGAGTTAGATAAATATTCAAAACCAAGATTATTTCATTGGAGTCATGCAGAACTTACAAATCTACAACATGTAGAGATGCGTCATAATTATAGATGGATTGAATGGGAACGAAAATGTATGTGGATTGATATGATGCGAGAATTTATATCTGAACCCATAACTATAAAAGGAGCATTTAATTTTAAATTAAAAGAAATTGCAAATAGTCTTTACAGATTAGGATATATTGATACGGTGTGGGAATCTGGTGGATTGTCTGATGGATTTACTGCAATGCTGGAAGCAATTAATTATTATAAAAATCCAGAAGGTTTGGATACGATGAATCAAATAGCTAATTATAATGAGATTGATTGTCAGACAGTATGGCAGATAGTTAGATTTTTAAGAAATAATCATTGTATAAAAAATTGATTTATATATTTGTTCAATATATATGATATTATGATAGATTATAAAATGAACTCATATTTAACTAATATCAAACAATTTGTCAGTCAAACTATTTATGATATAAATAATAATGGAGATACATCAAAAACTTACAAATTTCTTATTATTTGTTTGAATCAACAAATGGCTGACCATCTTCCCCAAATCATATCATATGTTTCTCCGTATAATTTTATTTGTATGACAAATTCAGAATTTAGAAATAATGTGAGCAAAGTATCTGATAAGAATCATATTCATCAATATGATTTTGCAGATGTGATTATGGATACGATGGATTCTACGAAAACACACTATATTCCGATTGGATTGCTTCAAATAAATGATTATGAGTTGATGAAACAAATAACTGATTATGTTTTATCACCATATAGTTATTTGGAGCTTATCTGATAAATATATTTTTTTGTATAAATATTGAAATTAAATCATTATAATAATAATATACATATATATCAATATTAATATCAATATAATGGATACAATTTGTGATTATATATACACAAAGTATCATATACCAAATCCAAATCGTTCACTTCATCATTATGCGATGTTTGTTCCATCCAAACAAATTGTAGGTGTAAGAAATCTATCATATGGTGTGAATCAAAATATTAGTTTTCGTTCCATTCCTTCCACACATGCTGAGATGGAAGCGATGAAACGTATTGAGAGATGGAAACGATGTCCAAAGAAAGTTGACCTAATAGTATTGAGATATACAAAAAATGGAGTTTTGGGAGATTCACGCCCTTGTTATCATTGCATTGCATTTCTTGAATCATCTCGTATAAATATAAATTGGGTATACTATTCAAACAAGCAAGGTTCAATTACCAAAATAAAATTTTCTCACTTAGCTTTTAATAAAGAAAATACTGCTCATATTTCATCTGGTATGAAATATAAATTATATGGAGATAAATACAAAGAGTCATCAGATAAAATGAAAGATTTTTTTTATAATTAGTCTGTTGGTATAAAATTTGTAGGTGTGGATAATAATTCAAACATCATATTTATTTTCTCAGAAGGAAGCAAACAACAATCCATTATACTATATGTATCATATATTGATTTAGATTCTTGTTCTTCCATTGTAGTTGCTGATATATATACATCCACCATATTACCATCATCATCAGTTGTGGTGATAGTGATGATTGAATCTATATCAATTTGTTGAAGTAATTTTTCTCTCAAATCTAATTCAATACCTCTAAGTATCAGCCAACCCATATCTGTCTCTGATATTTTTTCTATTGGTCGCCAAATCAAAAATCTACTTGATTGATTAAAAATATTAATTTTCTTTTCCTTTAATTTTAATATTTTTCTAAGTGGTATTTTTGCTGTTTCGGATGTGATACGAAATGCAATATCTGTTTCACTAATTCTGGTATCATAACCAACTATATCTAATCCAACAATATTTAGATTAGATAATAAATCCATAATCATATTAGCCTCATCTAAATCAAAACCAATATTAGATTTTTCTCCCATAGAATTTCTAATAACACATGGAGCAGTGCTTAGATTCATACATCCTAAATCAAATATAATATGGGTAGGATTCTCGGCAACCAACATACAGATATGATTGATAATTTTACAAATACCTTTTTTTCTAATTTGCCGTAAATCAAAATAAGTTATATTGGTTTGATTGATATAATCCATATCAGCATCATCCGATAAATATTGATTTAATCCAACAAGTATAAAATTATCTGGTTGCATAATAAGTTTATGTTTGGTAGTAGTTGTAGATGTCTCACACATACATACTGATAAAATACAATCATTATAATTATCCATATTTGTAGATATATGTGGTGTAGCTGTCAAATATATTACTTTTAGATTTGATTTATAAACCATTGTATTTTGTTCGTAAACCTGATACATATATTTTTCAGCCAATCCGCATATTGTTCCAGTTGAAATGGTGGGGTCGGGTGAGAATGTGACAATAAGTCTGTCTTTAGGCAATCCTTTTACAAATTCATACATAAAATTATAGATAGAGGGAATACCATCTGTATCTTTTTTCTCATATAGTGATTGATCGGTATGAAAATCAAATCCATTAAATATTTTTTTATCAGCCGTTATACCCTCAGATAATACATTTATAAAAAATGGCTTCATATTATTATGATAAAAATTGAAATATATTGATGCAAAAGATTAATTATTCAAATTTTTATCATATATTCAAATGAGTCTTAGCATACATACCAAATATATGTTGGAATCTAAACCAATTAATATAAGTGGAACTGAATGGCATCTGATTGGTGATTCATCAGCTGCTCGTCATACACTAATTGTGATTCCAGAACTTGATATAGCATTTGATGCAGGAATAAATATTGATAGAAAAATTTCTCATATATTTATCTCACATGGTCATATTGACCATACAAAATCATTATTTGGATTCTTATTAGATACTAAAGATAAAATACAAGTATATTGTCCAAAAGCAATATCAGATAGGTTGAATAAGTTTATCAGTGCATCATTTGAATTAACAAAAAATACATCAAATCCAAATATTCCATGGATACTCACACCAACTATCCCTCAGACAGAAATATTTATAAAAATAAAAAATTTTAATTTTAAAGTTGAGATAATTAGATGCTCACACACTCATCCAACCAATGGATACGGTTTTATTGAAATGCGAAACAAACTCTTACCCGCCTATGTAGTCAAATTAGCTTCTAAAGAAATCACACAAGATGATTTGAATAGATTATTTGCGAGTGGAGAAAAAATATCTGAGAATATTCAAATACCTCATTTTTGTTATTTGGGAGATACTGATTATTATGTGTTGTATGAGAATAAACAATGTTTGAAATTTAATTCAGATTTAGAAAAATATCATACAATTATTATTGAATGCACATTTCTATACGAAACAGATAATGATTCGTATAAAAAACATATGTGTTGGGTAGATTTGAAAAAATTTGTAATCTCACATCCACGCATACAATTTGTATTATATCATTTTAGTATAAAATACAAATATCAACAAATTAGAAAATTTTTTCAAATAGAAAATTTACCAAATGTTTATCCACTGATTCACAACTGGTCTGATGAATAATAACTGGTCTGATGAATCATAACTAGTTTAACAAATCAACATATTAGGTATTGTATGATACTTTTTTATTATATGATTTGGTCAAAATATTATATTGTGGTATCGTATAATCCTCTCCGATACAAAATTCTGGATCAATACAATTATATGACATATTTTTTTGTAGTGTGTTTGAATAAGCCATCTGGTTGTTGGTAGAATTATATGCAATCATATATGAATTATAAATTTGTTTGAATCCACTAATAATAAAAAATAATAATATGATTATTGTTTTGTAATCAAATATATATTTTACAATAATAATACTACTAAGCAGACTATTTGGAACATACAATATTAGTGAAATCCTATTTATTTTTAGTATTCGTTTATTCCAATATTCCAAACTTTCAAAAATATAATAATAATTATTATTTTGTTTATATTTATTTATATTATCTTCTGATATCTTTTCATTATAATCTAGATATTTGGTCATCCAATAATTTCTACACCAATTACTCCAACTTGCCGAAATAATTATGCTAAATGTTATACAATTAAACAATATTACGAATAATTTTAAATAGTCAGAGTATTCAAATATATTTTCAGCAGTGCAAATATAAATAGATTGAGGTGCATAACATAAATGAGGCACGCAAAATATCAACATACTCGAGACAAAATTTTCAAGTAGTCTTACACATATTTGGATAATTATTGTAAAGAGTTGATAAATATTTTTTATTAGATGCATTATCATACAAAACATAATATTGTTTATATATTGATAAAAATTGAAATATATTCATTATATATTATTAATTATATGATATTATTATAATAATATGAACACTCAAATGATTAGCATAACTTTAAAACGAATGGATGGTGTATCAAAAAAAATATCAGTTGATTCTGATAAATCTTTTACTGATATTAAAGAAGATATTTTTACACATGCTATGTGTGAAAATTTAGAAAATATAAAAATAATATTTGCTGGCAAAGTATTGGATTGGCAGAGTAGTTTGAACCAACAACAAATCAATGATGGTTCGCAACTTATTATTTTGGTTAATAAAAAAAAATCAGTAAAAATTAATCAAGTTATACAACAAACAACATCTCAACAAGAAGATATAGCCCAGCAAGAAGCATCAGTCCAGCAAACAGATACAGTCCAGCAAACAGATACAGTCCAGCAAACAGATACAGTCCAGCAAGAAGCATCAGCCCAGCAAACAGATACAACATATTCTCTGAATCAAATTCATGCTATCATACCAGTATTGATGTCATGGATATCTGCAAGTTCTGAGTTAAGAGATTTTCTTACATCTGATATTACATCACTTAATGAATTTTTATCATCTCAAACATTTCTACGTGTATTGGAACCTTTGATGTCTCAAAGTTCGCAGATACTTGATAATTTGAGAACCGAACAACCATTTAATGTGGTGATTGGAGCAAATAGTAGATTAAATGAATCAGATAATAATATCATACTACCTAGCATGCGAAATTTAATCAGACCACAAAGAGAACCAAGTTCTGCATCGTATCAACCTATTGGTCCTCAAATTATTAGATTAAATCAATCAATAAATTCAGCCATACCAGTCTTATCAAATAATGCGATGTATGATAATATGATATACTATATGAATAGGTTAATTGTTCCAAATCTGGCATCTGCAGTAGCACCCATAAATTCTCAACAAGAAGAAGAATCTGATGGAGAAAATTCTGAACAAAACCTATCAGATATTATACAAATTACAACTATTACTGGATGCTCCGAAGATGTTGCGAGAACTGTATATGAGTCAAATAATAATAATGTGATAACATCAATCAATACAATTATTGATATGATGAGTTAATAATTTATTTTTCTATCATCAATAATATTTTCTGAATCAATATTTTCATCTGAATCATCAGTAAAATTATTAGCAGATGATTCTACAATATTTGTTTGTATATCACTATTAGAATTTGAACCAACACTTCCTCCAACTATTTCTTGTAGAAAAAAATAATAACTATCTTTTCCATGTTTTTCTGAAAATGTATAAATATTTTTTTTCATTTGAAATAAATTACTATTTATTTTTTGTATAAATTCACGCCCATGTCCTTTTTGGATAACATGATAGATACCAAATGATAATATTTCTGTAAGTATAGATTCATATATGTTTGTTTCACCTCCACTAATCATTTCATAAATCAAACTAGGATTAATACCATTTGGTTGAGTATTAATTAAATCTTTTTGTCCTCCAATAATCTCCGCATACAACATCGCATATAATGATTGGATAACAATTTCAGGGTTTTTTTTCTCACTATTAAATTTATTGATTTGTTGTATAATACTAGTTGAGCTATGTAGTATATGGTCAAACAAAGCATTAATACATTTAAGTTTTATCATAATTGTATAATTAATATTTTTCATAAATAAAATATGATCACATATACTATTATTTACTCCCTCACATATCTTTCTAACTACTTTTTCATTCCATGCAACATGTTCCATAATTTGTGGTAGTAGATTATTAAATTCATTCAAACATATACCCTTTGTGGAAATAAAACTCAGCGAACGAATCAAATACCCAAATTCTTGAAATAATAATATAATATCCGAATAAGTCATACATGGTTCAGATACAGATTTATATGCAGTGATAAGAGCTACTTGGGTATGATATGTTATTTCATCAGAAATAAATCTGTGAGTAATATCAAAAAAAGTAGGAGTTGATATATTTTTTGTTGGTCTTTTTTCTAAATCCATATGCATATAACCCAAAAATATCTCACTATTTACTTCATCATTTAGAATTACTTTATAAGATACAACACAATCATTCCACAATTTTCCTGAATATTTTATTTGTTCTATCCTAATACCAAAATATTCATACACACATTCAAATAATATCTGTATAACATTTTGAGGTATAAATTTAGCAGTTGGTTTTAATTTGTCATAATAATAAATAATATCATGTATATCAATTTTTTTTGTATATCCATCTTTGCGAAGTTCTCTGATTATTCTTTCTGCTTCCTTTCTCGTTTTTTGTTCAATCTTTGGAATAATATCATTTATTAAATTTCTAACATCCGAACTTTTAACAGATAATTTATTTTTTTTATATTCAAACCACGATTCAAAACCCTTATCTTTAGCAAGATTATGTCTGAGAACTAACAAATTTGTAAACTCTCTCAAGCTATTATTGCTTTTTTCAAAATACGCTTTCTCAATAATATTTCTCACATATGTATCTGGTATCTTCTTTACCAAATAATTATAAACTTCTTTATTAACACAAATACTATTTGTATGATTTCCAATATATTTTTTTATTGTTGGAGATACATCTATGCAAACAGATTTATCTATTTTGTTCTTTATTTCTGATATGCTTTTTTGAATTAAATTTTCTGTATTAGATTTTGAACTCATCGTCTCAAATTTTTTTATTAATAAATCAATAGCATATCGCTCTTCATCCAAAAATTTTATTTTTTTACTTTCTAATAATTTTTGAAGAATATTTGTATTAGAAAAAAAATATTTTATATGAGATTCTATGAGTGAATCAATAGCTATACTATTCTTATCTACTTTAATATACCCAACTGCATGCATTAATCCAATATTTTTATACAAGTAATCAATTAAATACATATGTTTAAAAACCAACATCATACACTTATTTATATTTTTTTCAGATTCTGCTTCCTCAACCAATTGTTTGCAATAATTAATTATCTTATTAATATATTCTAATAGTAATTTGTGGTCTGATATAAAAATATTATCAATTATTATTTTATCCATAATTATATGAATGATTTTTATATTGCAAGTTTAGACATAAAAATTGATATATCGATGTATTGATAGAAATTTATATAATAATATTATAAAAAATAATGTCCGAAACAAATAATAATCAGAATTTGGAATTTGTAGGTGAGATGATTCGCCCTGCAGATAATTTAGATCCCTATGATACACTATGTCCTTTATGGAATAGAAAAGAACAATTATCAGAAACAGAAAAAGCTCTTGTTTATGTGATTGGAGTGCTAACAACTAAGATTATAAATATGGAAAAACAAATTACTAATAGTAAAAATTGATTATTTGATATATTGATAGTATGATAATATTAATCATATTATATTAAAATGGCACAAACTTATAATGATGGAATGTCTGATAATATGATACAAATCATAACTGATGCAGACAACTATGTATGGATTATTGATTATAAAGTAGATGCTGCAAATGTAAAATTATTTGCAGCACTTTTAAATAATACTATGATTTGTTATTTGGAAAAGAATTTTACAAAATTAAGACAATGGGTTAGATGTGATGACTGGGATAATTTTTTGAATCAGGTAGAAGGATGGAATATAATATATGATGATTTGGAAGCAAATGTAAAGCTTATTGAATGTGAAATTGGTCAAGCAACACGTATAATTATGGAATCATTTTTATAAAATTATATTTATTTAATTATCAATAGTGTAAAAATAATTTAAAATAGTGTAAAAATAATTTACAAATCAATATCTTCCATCAATTCCTTTATTTTATCTTTACATGTTTTATTTATATTATCTCAATCATTTTTCTATTACACAAATTTTACCGAAAAGTGGGAAAACTCAAATAACATTTGACTTTACATTTTATAATAAAAAAATTAAATTTGATGCTATTATTATTGCTGATAATAAAGAAAAAAATAGAAAAAATATATTTTTTGCACCTATTACTCCTAGTCAAAGCTTGTCAGAGTGTGCTTAACACCATCAAGCACAATGTCAATGTTCTTCGAGAGTATACGACGACTCGTCTGAGGGCTTGCACAGATACCTGCCGCATAGAAGTCTCCATTTGCCAACGGAGGTACAACTGCAGTTGTAATCTTGTTCAATGCCTCAAATGCTGCCTTTGCAGCGTGCATGTGAGCAGCCAAGAATTCTGGGAAGTTGAAGTTCCCTAGATTAGCAGGGAGGTTGAGACCTTCAAGCAAGAACATGAGCTGTCCCATAGGCATGCGAAACACACCCAACACTCTCGTATTCGAAGATGCACCCCACACACGTGCTTCAGACCGATTGAAGACACCCCAGAGATGCTTCTGACAAGGACGCAACATCTCAGTTGAAAGTGTGGTATCTACCAAAACCCAAGGTGCATGGTAAGATGCGTCGACTGTCAAAGTGTGAGGCTTTCCATCAGTCAGCACAGCCATGAGTTGTGCGATAGTAGTAATAACCGGCGCCTTCAGAGCACAGCGTGTAGCAAACTCACTCGCCAACTGAGCCTTTGTGGGGAGAGCTGCAGATGCCTTCTTAGTAGCAAACATCTTATGCAATGCGCTGAATCCTGCAGCAGAAGACGCATCGCAATCAGACCTCTGACTCCACCCAACAAACTGATCACCGTAGAGAGTTTGAAGAGTAGACACTCTTGAAATAGAGTTACTGAAATTGCCGAGCAGGCTTTGCCCAACGTCGAGCTGTCCCTCCCTAAGTGCCGTTCGACGCTGGTAGTTCTCGGGAGAACTCTGGTCATTGATAAGACCGATCATAGCCTTCTCATTGTGAGCATTCTTGAGGAACCCCAAAATAGAGTTGTTTGCCTGATGGAAATTGGGTATCGAACTGGCACCATTTGCACCCTTTGTAAGATTAGATGTGCCGAGAGCGTACATGACCGCGTGAAGCTTCTCGAGAGGATTGAGAGAAATCCAGAAACGTCTAGCAAAGGTGTCGGCGGCATACTTCTGGATACCAAGAATCCAATCAGTAGTTGCACGATACAACGCAGCACCATGAGAAGTCTGCTTGAGACAGTTATCAAAAATATTTATTGAGGCAACCATCTCCTTACTAGAGAGAAGATTCGCAACGAGACCAGTCAACATTGTCCCATCGTCCATCTTAACATAGTCAAATTCACATGCACGCTTGAATAGCTTAGCCTTTCTAGCATCCGTCACGGCAGCAGGCAAAACAGTCAAGTGACGAAATCCACCCTCAAGAAGGGAAGGGAAAGATTCATTTGTCACAACAAACGGATGTAGAGTTTGATTGCTAACATTTGCAGCCTCTGCCGCCTCAACCACGAGGGAACGCAACTTGACCAGTGCTTCATCACGACAATCCGCCGTCATGTGGTACAAAAGAGGAGGACCATTCGGACCAATGAGATTCGCATACTTGGCTGTACGAATGCAGCATGTGCGACAACCCTTGGGATTCAAGCGAGCGGCTTGCGAGCGAGTTGTGTCAACAACTCTATCTATGTAGCTCTCTGTGGAGGGAAAGTATGCAAAGTAGTACAAATCGCCTACTCGGAATACACCAACAGGCTTTTCAGCAGACTCTCGTGCAATAGTACCGAATGGAGTTTCAGCCGATACAGTTTCAGTTTCAGGTTCCATCATCTTGAAAAATGTAAATTGCTAATTAAAAGTTCTTGAGAAGTGATATAAGTCAATATATAGAGTTTATTAATATATTCATATTTTCAATTTTTTTATAATTATATTAGTAATACTAATTTTATTCTGATTGCTTATATTTAGTTTATTTGTAATATATTTTTAACATATTTATCTATCAAGTACATAATAATTAAAATTTTTGAAACTTTAAAAAATTGAAAAATGCAAATTTAATATATAATACTTAAAATATAACACATATTACAATATAATGACTGAAGTAAACGCAGATAATACTAAATCAAATGCTGATAATACAGAATATGATAATTTTGATGAAATGGAATGTATATATACAAATGAACCTCTTTTGAAGGGAATTATGGGTTTTGGTTTTGAACAACCATCACCCATTCAATCAAAAGCTATTACAAATATTTCTAGAGGATTGGATGTGATTGCTCAAGCACAATCTGGAACCGGAAAAACTGGAGCATTCTCTATTGGAGTTCTTACATTAGTTGACCCAAATAAAAAATATCCACAAGCAATCATTATGGCTAATACTAAAGAATTAGCTATTCAGATTCACCATGTTATTAGTTCATTAGCTATCAATTTAAAATTAACTGTTAACTTATGTATTGGTGGTGTGATGGGTAAAAACTCTAGCATTAATCTAAAAGAATCATATCAGAGTCATATTTTGGTATGCACACCAGGAAGACTTATTGATTTAATGGAAAGAGATGATGCTAAAAAAAATAAAATTAGGCTATTAGATGGATTACGTATTATGGTATGTGATGAAGCAGATGCATTATTAGAAAAAGATTTCTTACCTCAAATACAAAATATTATTAAAAAAATTCCACGAGACTGTCAAATTTGTTTGTTCAGTGCCACATATTCTGATAAGCAGATCGAGATGACTAAGAGTTTTATGAATAATCCTCATAAGATTTTGGTTCCTAAAGATAAATTATCAGTAGAGCTTATCAGACACTATAAGGTTAATACCAGATATGAGGAATACAAATATGATGTGTTGTCTGAATTGTATAAGGAGATTAATATTTGTCAAGCTATTATTTTTGTTAATTCAATTAAGAGAGCAATTGAATTATCAGAAAGATTATCTGCAGATAAGCATACGGTTGGAACAATTCATAGTGAGCTATCTGATATTGAGAGGTCTGATATACTCAAAGAATTTAGAACAGCATCTGTGCGTGTGCTAGTAACTACTGATATTATTGGAAGAGGTATTGATGTTCAAAGAGTTGGATTGGTTATTAATTACGATATGCCTAATGAGCCACAACAATATATTCATCGTGTTGGTAGAACTGGTAGAATGAAAAAATCTGGTGTAGCGATTAATTTTGTAACAGCAAACAGGAATGATCGTGATAAGATTTGTGAGAGAGATATGAATAAATTGTTTGCAATTGAATCAGAATATAATATTAGAGTTGATGATTTGCCTCAATTAGAATATGTTAATAACTATTTGACTGGTATGAATGGATACTCTATTGATAAATCAACTGAATAATTTTTTTATAAATTTATATTTATAGACAAACACATATATGTTTATAAATATGTCACTAATATTTAAAGTAGATGATGGATTAAATACATCTTATATAGATGCACTATTAGTTGCTTTATTTTATAAACCATCTCCAGCAACCAATATGTTAAATACAATTCCTGAAAATGCATCATTTTTATATCTTCAAGAACAAATTAAAATAGATTTTGTTGAAAAAATAAAACAAAATTATTCTATTGAATCAAGAGTATTAAATCAGATAAGAAACTATTCAGTATTATGTGGATGGAAAAGAAATGATTCACTGATTAACATAATAGAATTATTTAATGTGGTTGATTATTATAAATTTTTTGCATTAGGAGTTGGATGCGGATTAATAAATTTTGAATCATCTGATGCAAATGATGCAAATATTACTAATACAATTATTAGATTAGTTCCCACTCAACAAGAAACAAATATTAGAAAATTATTAGATGATTGGATTTATAATAATTTACTAAAAAAATCGACTCAAACAAAATATCATTTTAAAGAAATTCCTACACTTATTCCAATTCATATTGATCGCTCTAATTTGAATTCATCAGTTGATATTATGAAAAAAATAAAATTTTGTAATAATAATAATAGCAATCAAGAAAATTTATCATGGACAATACATAGCATTGTATGTTTTAGCAATTCATCTGTTAGATACTATTATTCATTAATAAATTATGATGCAAATACATGGTTGATATATGATAATACAAAAATTCCATCACTTATAAAAGTTGACATTAAAAATGATATTTATTTGCAAAATAAAATAAAATTAGAATGCGTATTTGTTATATATAAAATAAATCAAGTAATGTTTGATATCTAGAAAAAATCTACAATAGATGGTCGAAGTAAACTAATATGAATTTTTTCCATACTGGTTCGAATAACAGTTAGTCTAACAGTAATTTGTTCAAATAATTTTAAATTAAAACTACCATTATCAGAGCTGATTCGCATAATCTGACCATCAGAGTCAATTGATATTAAATGAGACAATTTTGGATTAATTAATCTGATAGTATGCTCTGAATCAAATTCTGAAATATATATTCTGATTCGCATAATCTGACCATCAGAGTCAATTGATATTAAATGAGACAATTTTGGATTAATTAATCTGATAGTATGCTCTGAATCAAATTCTGAAATATATATTCTGATTCGATAATTTGTATCAAAATATACAATATGTGCTTCACAATCCTTTGTATCAGATATAATTCTACATATTTTTAATATTTTTGAATATTTTTCTACTTTTTTGTAATATTTAGAATACATATTTGTTTTAAATATTATCTTATTATCCACCTCAACTATCTGTTTTTTATTCATATAGTCAGTAAGTTGTCGGTGAACAATAATATCCGCATATCTTCGAATTGGTGAAGTAAAATGAGTATAATATTTTAAATTTAATCCACTATGCATAGTATGTTCATCACATCCAACAACATATTTGATATTACTTTGACTATATGTATTTGATAATTCTGATAATTTGTTATCTGTCGTGATAATTGATTTTTTATTATCTGATTCATTTGCTCTTAGCAATACATTATTTGGCGAATAAGCAGATAAATGTGAGGCAACAATATTATTTGCAAGTATCATATATGTCTCAACCATTTGTGTAGTATGAGATATATTTTGATTGATAATTTTAGCCACTCTATATAGATTAACTAATGTTTGGTCGGACTCTTGTTCAATCATTTGTTGTGCAGTCTCATAATCCAAATTACCAGAAACTGTAATCAGACTCTTGGTAAATCTGATATCAGATATATTTCCCGCACAATCTACACATAATATTATACTAAATGCTCTTTTGAGGCAATTTTTTCTCAGAGACATCAATTCAACAGATAATATGGATGGAATCATATGTGTGGTTTCGGAATCGGTATATATACTGCTAACTCTCTCAGATAATTCTTTGTCTATAGGAGAATCTGATTCAATCCAACTCGACACATCCGCGATATGTATGCTAATCTGATATTTAGTATCTGAAATTTGCACACAACTCAAACAGTCATCCACATCCACACATCCAACCGGATCAATTGAATAAATAATTTGATTATTTATAATCTCTCTATTTGGTGTAATATCAACATTTAAAATTTGTTCAAATAATTTGTCTGCTTTTTTTGACCAATGAGAAGTTGATAGTTTTTTTAGTAATAGATTATCATCAAAATCTCTAACCCTACCCAAATATTCTAAAATTACACCATAAGTATTTGTATCAGATACACTAGATACCTGTATGATTGCAAATACATCAGGTTGCAAGCTTGTATGATTTGTTTGAACAAGTATTTTTGGAAATCTTCTATCAAATGGTGTAAATTCTTTTCTTATATATCCTTTACGCTCAGTTGTCCATACTTGATGAGAACTAAGATGCAAAACTCCTACTAATTTATTTATAACAATTTTATTACTATCCTTTTCTGGAAAAAACATATTAGATTAATAAATATATTTAATTCAGAAGCTTATATAAATTTATTCAATTTTTATAATTTGATAAAAAATTGAACATATGAATGTTTGCTATATATAGCTATTATGAGTATTATTATTATAAAAATGAGTGCTACAGTAAATCGTGGAGGCAAAATTCGAAGAAAAACTAAATCTGGACGTGTTAGAGTTAACCGAAGACCATGTGTGGTTGACCTTGAATCAGGTGATAAATTTGGTTTGGTTGAAAAAATTATTGGAGGCAATCAAGTCTCTATTAAGAATCACAATCAATTGGTGGAAACGGTTCGTATTCCAGGAAAAATGAAAAAAAAACAATGGATTAAAATTGGAAACATTGTATCCATCAGTGCGGATAATGAGATAACAAGTATTGTCAGAGAAGGTGACAATAATTATAGAACAGCAACTAGTTTATTGGGAACAACTGGTATATCATTTGATGATGATTCGGAAGAATCAGATGAATCGGATGCAGATGACCCAACTATCAGTATGGGAGATAAATTAAAAAAGAATCTGATACGCAAAGAAGCAGAAAAACAAAGAGATCAAGTAAGAAAAGGAGGAAAACAATTTAGCAATCCTGATGAGTTGGATGAGTCTGATAAAAAGCCGATAGATTTTGATTTAATATAATTTTTTTATAGACATATTGTTTGAATAAGCATAAAACATACCTCATATGGATTTGCATTTGATGCTGGTCTTCTATCTTCCAAATATCCACAACCAGCATCTGCTACACTGATGGGAATTCGAACTGAACAACCTCTATCTGCCACACCATATGTGAAACTATTATAATCACTAGTCTCGCACAAACCACTCATACGTAAATGATTATCTGTCCCATAAACCATCATATGTTCGGAATGTTTTAAACATAGTTTATCACAAGCTTCTCGGATATATTGAATACCACCAGGTGCACGCATATCAGCAGTAGAAAAATTTGTATGTAGTCCTGAACCATTCCAACACTGTATGTATGGCTTTGGATGAAATGATACATAGCAATTGCATTTTTCAGTTATTCTTTGCAAAATATATCTCGCAACCCATAAATCATCACTTACCTGAAGTGCATCTGATGTTCCAATTTGAAATTCCCATTGTGATGCCATAACTTCAGAATTGGTTCCACAAATATTAATATTTGCGTATAAACATAATTTCATATGTTCTTCGGATATGATTCTTCCAAAATTTCTATCTCCACCAACCGAACAATAATATGGACTCTGAAAACCAATTTCTGGATTATTATGTTCCTTCCACATATATGGAAGATTATATCCTTCTGTAGATAGATTTTTTTTATTTCTTTCAAACAATACATATTCTTGCTCAATACCAAACAAGCAACTATATTGAGCAGCTTTTTCTGCTATTTGAATAAGTTTTTGACGATGATTTGTTGGATGAGGTTGATTGTCAGTCTGATAGGTCTCACATAATACTAAGTATGATTTGATAAATCCAATAAATGGATTTGGATATAGTCTGACTGGTTTGAGAATAATATCTGATTCTCTTCCTGTAGCTTGTTGGGTGCTTGAACCATCAAAATTCCATATAGGTATACAATCTATACATATATCATGAGATATATCAATAATCCTATTTTTAGAGCGAACTGTATTAGAGCCATCAATCCATATGTATTCTAAACAAAATTTCATATAAATTTATATATGATGATTATTTTTATATATTATAACTATTATTATGATAACCTCGTGCAATCAAATATAATTATATTAGCATATAATTATATTAATGATATCAGATACCGAATTAGAATTCAAATATGATAAAAATAAATTTACATTTGATAAATATATTCTTACCATACATCAAATTTATAATAATTTTTGTCCCATCATCATTCCAAATCATTTGGTAGTCAATTATGAGGCATATAAATTTAAAGAAAATCCTATTTTAAATAAACTTGTATTATTACCAACAGATTATAATAATAATAATTTTCCCGAACCATACACCATACCAATCAATATAGAAAATTCTAATATATCGATTGAATGGTTTTTGGATGAAGAATATGTTGTGATGAATAGTAGTGATGTTGATACAAATTTAGTATTGATTGACAATCTTACTATTATTAAAATAACATCAATATTTGAATCAGTAAGATATGAGTTAGCTACAGAAAATCTAAGTATTAGATTAAATTTTGAAGAATTTTGTGATAAATTTACTGAAAGTTTTACAAGCATGATATTAAAAATGATAAGTTTAACTCAAACAACAAATCCTACTAAATTTATATCTACAAATTGTGATATTTTTAGTTTAATTGATTGGATGTGTATGTTATTTGTAATCTCATATGCACCTGAAGTATTTGAAGTATTATTTGATGTTATAGATTTCTCAAAAAATATAATTTTTCATAAGTTGATGACTCGCACAACAGTTGGAGTAGTAGAACCATTAATTATAAAAATTTTAAATAGACCTAATATTAATGATATACTGATTAAAAAAATTGGATTATTAGAAATATGGAAAATTATCAAACAATCTAATACAAATTTATTAAATTTATTGATTTCAAATATACCATATAATCTAAAAGGAATTGTCAAATTATTCCCCACACTATCAGACCCAAATTATAATCAGATATATGATTTAATAGTAGAATGTAGGGATGAATGTGGTTCAAATATATTGCATTTTTTAATTAATTATATATCATTATATCGTATTAATGATTATGTGATTGAAATTGAAGAAATATATATTAAATTTTTAAAATTATTTGTATTAAAAGGTAAGCCAAACAATAAAGGATTTTATCCAGTTCAATACTCAGTATTCAGAGTAGATAATATTCCATCTCTATTTAGATTTGGTTTAATTGACAAAAATGATTTATTTTATTCAAATAATTTATCACTTCGACCCATATGTAATCAAAATATAATAAATGTATTTGAACTTTTGAGAAAAAATAATACTATATCGGATAAATTTTTAGCACAAGTGCTACCATATATTATGAATGCAAAATTATATAATAATTCAGACCAATCATTTAATAAAACTTTTTTTTCAGATTTAGAAGGATTAGTAGAAGATTTTTTTATAACAGAAAAACATAATATTTGTTGGTTTGATATATTGAATACAAATATGTATTTGCATAATTATTATAATGATATTCCACTTATAGCACTATTGGCATTTGGAAATTGTTTAGAAAAAATTATCACAATAACTAAAAATAGTGAGTTGAAGCAAGCAATATATGATACAATTAAAATTTATCCATTTTTGCTTCCATTTAGATTAGAAGTATTAGATGATATTAAATATATATCTGATAATAAATGTGAAAATCTTATAAATTATATGATTGATAATTTATTTTATGAGTCATCTGAATATTTGATAAAATTTTTAGCACAAACTAAAAAATATATATTTACATCAAATATGAGCCAATATGTAATAAGAATTGGAGATAAATTATTGTTTAAAATAATTAATTCAATAGATATTCCTGATAGTATTAAAACTAATCCAGATATAGTGATGTATGCGTATTTGAGAAAAAATTATCATAATATATTTCTTACTTTTTTTGAATCAAATGTTAATTATAAAATATTTATTAGTCAGCTTTCCGATATTATATTCAAATTAACTGAGATTAGCTTACCAGATACTATTAATGATGAATATATCAAAATAATTGATTTAGAATATTTGTATCAGAAAAACAATACTATATTATTAGATACAATATGTACCAAAAAATATTGGATACAATCATTAGGAAGTATTTGTGCTAATCATACTAGTATGATGATTGGTTGTCGTCCAATATCTCATCAGATTATGTTTGGAGAATCAACTAATGATTTTATAACTAATATGATAAGACTTTCAAAAAATACAATTGTGTTTTCCAAATTAATTCAATCAAACTATTTGGATACAACTATTAGTCATTTGGAGCAAACAAATTTTATTAATGATTTGATAGAACTTATAAAAAAAGGTAAAATTAATATAGATTTTTTTGAACAATTTGTAAAGCTACCAAATTTTAATCCAAATATATTTAATTCTGATATTACTATTACATGTTTTATGTCCGATAGATTTGATATATATTGTTGGATGATTCAAAATATTAGACAAGAATCTAAAACTATAAAATTTATTATTGATACCGCAATATCTAATTCAAACATATTAGTCGCCCCCTATACAGCTATGCAATATATTACAACTTTGCTTCAAAATAAATATATTATTCCACAAATATGTGATGAATACTATGAGAAAATTATATGTATGTTGATTAAATCAAATGATATTCATATAATTAATTATATAATAGAAAATCTTACTGATAGTAGTTTGCTTACAAATCATATAGTATGTGACCTTTTACAAAATTTAAAATTTCAAAAGATAGTTGAAAACAATAATTATTTTAGAAATATAATAACTAAATTTATCTCACATATTGTGCCTGATATTATTCATATACTTGAATTAAGAAAAAAAAATACAGACCATACTAATATAATTAAAAATATTAATTATTTGATAAAAGAACAGTTTATCAATGCATCTGATTTTGTAATCAAAGTAGGTGATAAATATTTTATTGAAATCATATCTGGATACAAAAATATCTTATACTCATTCATTACTACATATCAGATATCTGATATTACATATGTTATCAAAAATTCTAGCAATATTTTTCAACGCATAGTATTTGATATCCGATTTGCTTCTACGATTATTAGTAGTCTGAATAGAATCAGTTTGATTGAGTGTTTTAAAACACATATAGCTGTTGATTTTATTAATATTGTAGTGTATAATTTAGAAGAAAAAGATTATCATACAGTTATCAGATTAGCAAATCATCATAAGATGTATGAGATTGTAACATCTTATATTATTAATAGTCTTATTCGGACAAATATATATGATTCAGATATTATTGAGTATGTGTTGGGCTGTGAGGCAAATAATATTATTATTAAAAATTTAGACAAAATTATTAATCATATTCCTCATATACTTATACAAACAAATAGTCTGAAAGAAAAAATAAATATATTGACAGATGATAATCTTGTAAAATTAGCTACATTAAATTTAACAGAAGAAAATCAAGATATTTTGTTAAATAGAGTTAGTTGGATTAATAATTTACAATTATCTGAAAAAGTATTAGAATCAATAAAATTTATTAATTCACCCATCATACAAAAATATAATAATTTTATTATGCAAAATATTAAGCATTCTCAAAAGATTTATAATAATTTTATAGGAGCAGATAATAACAAATCATATATTTGTTTAGAAAATCATAATAATGATTGGATGATTGGTTGGATTCCACCAGAAAAGCTAAATACTCAAAATATAATTGATTTTGTGGCTAATATGGGCTCAGCAGATGCTTTAAATAAAAGAGGTCAGTATAAGATTATTGGATTATTACGAGAACCATTTATCAAATATTTGTTAGAATCCAAACAAATAAATAATTTATTTTCTGATTCTCAGAATAGTAAGCTAAGTAGTATTATTTTTAATAATATGATTGAAAATCAAATGATTTATAATCAGCAAAATATTTGGAATTATATTAGAGATTTACCCGATAATATAAAATTTTTTATAGATAAACTAGAAAGAAATATATTAATGTTGGTATTGTGTGTAAGTTCTAGATATTCAGAGGTTGAGGGTTTGCAATTAATAGATTTTCTGAATAGTCTATCTGATGAAATTAGAAATAAAATGTTAAATGATAAGGATTATGAAGGAAATAATCTTATATTTTATGCTACCAGATATGCTCCACATATAATTCAATATATTATTGGATATTATACTAGTGATGAATTAAACTACACCAATTATTATGCGGAGTCATTATTGATGTGGGCAATAAGATACAATCATGCTGCAGCTCATATACTAATAGAAGCTTATAATATATCAGATTCTGATAATATAGTTGATATTATTCAAACAACTGGTTGTGCATCCTCATACAGTATTATATATTATCCTGAAATATTTGATAAAATATCACATACTTGTTTAACAAATATCTTTCAAGCATATATGGTGTATGATTGGATATCTGATTGCACAATTAATGTTAATCTGAGATTATTAGAGTTAGCGGCTATTTCAAATCCTCAGATATTCAAAAAAATGATTAACTCGACTGATTGCTATAAAAAATACATAACAGATTTTAAAATTATTATAGGGTCAAATGAATATAATTTTGCCGAATTAGTATTTTTGTATCAACCGCAATCATTTCAATATTTATTGGGTTCCAAATATGCAAAATGCAATCTTAAATTAAGAGATTTGGAGAACATTATATTATATCAACCATGGTCATGGTATATATTATTGTCTAATAATGTGTGGAAAGAGATTGAGAGCAATCACGAATTTGATTATTATTCGTTACCATCTAACTTACATCCAGAACGAATCCATAGAGTAAGTAAATTTATACAAACAAAAAATGAGGTAGCGGTGGAGGAGTCAGAGAAATGCGAGATTTGCCTTATTGCGATAAAAAAAATAATGTTTGGTTGTTTGACGCATATGGGATGTGTAGGATGTGCTGCAAAAACAATTTGTTGCCCATCTTGTCGGAATGAAGGAGACTCGGTAAAAATTTTTTATTAAAAATACACAAAAATACACAAAAATAAAAAAAATCTCACAAGTTTTTGAGATATAGAAGAGTAGGCTTAAAAGCCATACTTTCTTTCTTCAGTCCAACCAGTTGCCAAATTCCGGTAAAACGAAGCCAGGAGTGTTATGAGTAATAACTAACGTGTTCCCGTGACATGCAACGCTATCTACTGCAATTTTCGGCAAAATTCCCTCGCGTGTAACATTTTCCCTGGCTGCCCCATAATCTTCCTCCTTTTTCATCCTGTCATTGCTATACAGGATAGCAGGCTCCTGATAGGTGGACAAATTGGCCATCGTTACCAGACAGAGCACATCATCACAATTCCTAACATGTTCTGAGGATGCTGAGAGACAAGTCAAACGATCCCTTTGCGAATAACTAAGACTCGAAAAGACTTGTTCAATCAGCCCGAGAAGGACTCCGTTGTCTTGCAAATAACCATGGAGAAAATTACGGAATACGAGAACACACAAGTCCTCGTTACTCAACGTTCCAAAAGCATTGAGAAGCTTGTTAGCAAGCTTCAGAAAACTTTGCGTAGTTATATGCTCACCATCAAACAAGTTGGCAACATCAACAACAACAGTTGTAGCGCCGTTGCCTTTCTGTCTGAGCTTACTTTCCAAGTCCTGCTGAGTGTACGCAAAGTTGCCTGGGCTAACTCCAAGGGGCCTTTGGTCTTCTTGTCTAGATGTCGTGACAAATGGTGCATTAGAACGCGGTTGCATCTGATATCGTATAACACGTCGAAGAGGCGGACTCCTAGAGCGCGATCGACGGCGTTGTTGAGGTCGGGAACGAGAACGGGATTGACGGCGTTGTTGAGGTCGGGAACGAGAGCGCGATCGATGGCGTTCTTGAGATCGGGAACGAGAACGGGATTGACGGCGTTGTTGAGGTCGGGATTGACGCCGAGGTGGATTCCTAGAGCGCGATCGATGGCGTTCTTGAGATCGGGAACGAGAACGGGATTGACGGCGTTGTTGAGGTCGGGAACGAGAACGGGATTGACGCCGAGGTGGATTCCTAGAGCGCGATCGATGGCGTTCTTGAGATCTGGAACGAGAATCGGAGTCAGTACTGATGCTGATGAATAAGGTAGTACGAGAACTCATTGAGAAAAATTAAATCAAGTTTGTGCGAAAAGAATGTTTTGAAAGCTAGTACTATAGAGTTTTATCAATAAATTATTCAATTATTTTAAAAATTCAATTTTTTTAATATAATTAAATCAAAAATTGAATTGTATATACAAAGAATACAATATATATACAATATAATAATATAATATGAATTCGGAACAGCAACTATCAATTATATATGATGTGCTTAAACAATCCAGTAAATCATATGCAATATATCAAAAAATTGCTCCACGAATAAATGAGCTAGTCAAACAAGGTATCAGAGTCAGCGAACTTGTTTATACATCATTTTTTGAAGGATTTAATCAAATTATAATTACAAATTATTTTAATGCATGTTATTTTCTAACAGATCCTAATTTATTGCTGTGCTATACAAATTTTTTCAAGGAATTTGACAGAAATATGGATACAGATGTGATTATAAAATTATTAACTAATGTTAAACATAAATATGCTATTGGACTATTAGAAACATACATTAAGGCAGGTAAAAAATTTGATGAAACACACACAGCTATTATATTTAATAGTGTTCCAGATAAGCCTATGTATTCAAATAATCATTCATTTTTAAAAGATTTTATCAACACATATGCGGATTCATTTGCTGTATCCGATAATATTATAAGATTAGCTTGTGTGAGAAATATAGATAAATTTGTTTTAAATATAATAGATAAAAAAATAATACTTCCTCAAGAATGTTTGTATGATGTAATCAAAGGTGGAAGTTTGAGTCTAACTAAAAATTTACTATTGTCAGGTTGTGTGTTGGATGAAAAATGTCTCGAACAAGCTTGTGCGATACGTAATTTACAAATAATTGAATTTATTTTTGATAATAAATTCAAACCAGAAAAAAAACATCTCAATCTATTATTTGATGGTTCTATTTATATTAATTCAGATATATCTAAAATAATTGATGTATTTATAAAAGCCGGTTATAAATTAACATATGATGATTTGATATTGGTAACAAGAAATAAAATTAAAATAAATAATATTGAAAAATTAGGAATAAATATAGATAATAAATTTGTTGAATTATGTTCGGAGATTGGATATTATCCAATATCATTTACTGTAGCTAAACCAACAATAAAATGTTTAGAAAATGAATGCAAAAAAGCAGGAAATATTACAATGATAAGAAGAATTATTGATTCTGGTGTGATTCCAAATATGAAGTGTTTGCAAAATGCTTGTATGATTAAGAATAATATTCATGTTATAAAATTATTTGTTAATAATTATAATATCATACCAGATATAGAATGTTTGTATGGAACTATTGGTATCACCCGATGCTCACAGCTAGAATATCTGATAGATAATTTTATAAAATCAACAGATGAGAATTTGTATAAAAAAATTAAATCTACAAATCCTACCAACTCTGCAACATATGAATCTATCCAAACACCAGAATCTATCCCAACATCTGAATCTATCCAAACACCAGAATCTATCCAAACACCAGAATCTATCCAAACACCAGAATCTATCCAAACACCAGAATCTATCCAAACACCAGAATCTATCCAAACACCAGAATCTATCCAAACACCAGAATCTCTCCCAACACTCGATTCTCAACCAATCAAAATAAACAAAAAAACAAAAAAAAATCCTATCAGCAAACAGATGATTGATGAATCTCCAAATCTTATTCAAATTCCTTCTGATTATGATTATAGAAAATCTATTTGTTTGAACGAACATTTAATTAAGATATTTGAACTTAAAAAAAATAACACATATTCGTTTGTAGATATCAGACAAGAATTTGTAAAATATATGAAAAATAATAAAATTATTGAAGGAAATATGTTTAGAGTCAATAATCAATTGTATAAAAAAATATCTTCAGATATGATGTTTGGATTAAACGATTTGGATAAAGTTATTTATAATATAATTAGCAATAATTAAGTTATCGCTAACAATAAACTAAAAAAATTATTTATTTATTTCTTAGAACCCTTCTTGGAAGCTTTCTTGGCTCCACTCTTGCGTCCTCGCTTTTTAGCACCACCGTCCATTTCACGGCTCATCTTTTTGGATCCCTTCTTGGAAGCTTTCTTAGAAGCCTTCTTGGAAGCCTTCTTAGAACCCTTCTTGGAACCACGTCGCTTAGCACCACCAGATAGCATCTTATCTAGAAAATTAGTCGATTGAAACTCTTCGGAACCGTCCATTTTATATATTATAGATTGATATAATATTTTTTAATATTATGGGACGCATAAATTATTAGTTGGTATTTTGATATATTTGAACGCACCAAAAATAAAAAATTATATAAATTAAAAATTTATTTTATCACAATCAACAACAGATCGTTTGGATTTACATTTATCACAAATCATATAAAAGATTTTTCCACTTTTTATCAAACTAGTTTTTAAAGATGAACATGGTTCAGGGCATTGAACAAAAATTTTAATATACTTCTCAATACATCCCATTATTTGAATAGGAGGGTATGGTTTGGGGATAATTAATTCTTGTTGTAAGCCAAGTGATGTGTTAATATTAAGTTGACTTGATATAAATTCTTTTACATGTTCAACATCACGACTAACAGAGTCGCATACATTTTTAAAATTCTTAATAATTATTTTTGTATTTGCTCTGACTATTTGAGGTTTTGATAATGTGTTTTTGAATTGGATACTATGATGAGAAATTTTCTCATACATTCTTTCTAATAGTAATTCTGGATTATAGTGATTCATTGGTAATGGTCTCTATATACATATATACAAAAATTACTAATAAAATCAATTTTTTTACTACAATAAAAATTGATTTAATAAATTATTGAACTAATAATAAGTATTAATATCATAAAATGAATAACTCAAATATGTTTAGTATTATTAGTAATCTGTTGAAATTTACATTCAGTGTTTATCTTGTAACAATTTATATAGGTTTGAATCAATATATGAGCAAATCTATATATTATGAGTTATTTCTAATAACTTCTACATATGGATTATATATATTGATAAAAAATATTTTTAAACAATTCAGTGTTCCGTATGGTCTTGATGAAAGAATGAATTACTATCACAAAGAATCTCAAAAGTATCAAAACGTTCCATCTGGATGTCCATTTATTGTAAGAATAAGTGGAAAAAAGTTTAGAAAATTTACAAAAAAATTCAAAGAATTTGCTTTAGAACAATATGAATTACCTTACTCGCCTGAAGTCAAACGGGCATTTATTCTTACTGCTAATAGTTTGATGCGTGAATTTCATGCATCCACCGCATACACTTGTTCGGATGAAATCATTTTGATTTTTAATAGTCAAGATTATACAAAACATATTTTTTGTGGAAATATTAATAAAATTCAATCCATCATTGCCTCATGTGCAAATGTTTGGTTTGAAAGATATCTGTATGATGAATTATATGCTTCAAATTATTTTAATAATAATAGTTTTGTTACTGATGATTATTCAAAATATTCTACTATTAATACATTTAAATTTTTAAGCAAACGAGCTAATACTGGTATGTTTGAAGCATCAGTTATATTTTTTGAACATACTGATATTTATGAGATTGCTAATTATGTTATATGGCGTTCAAAAAAATGTCAAACAGATTATATCAGTATGTGTGCGGATCAGTGTCTGAGTATCAGAAATCAATGTACTGTTGCTCAAAAACTCAAATATATCAAAGCTAGTCATATTAGTATGGATGATAAAGTGATGAAATATGGAGTATTTATTAAACCTAATAAAGATATTAGTAGTATGGTAATATTTAAAAATATTGTGTTTGATATTGGTAAATATGCATATTTGTATGATTTCCTATTAGCTTATTCTGATTGGAATAAATATATTGATGATATTGATTATACTGATGATACTGATGATACTGATGATACTGATAATACTGATGATACTGATGATACTGATGATACTGATGATACTGATGATACTGATAATACTGATGATACTGATGATACTGATGATACTGATGATACTGATAATACTGATGATACTGATGATACTGATTATATTATAGTTGCATCGAATGAGATTGAGATTGAGAAACTCTTACAATAATTTTATTTATATTTTGATTATGCTTGAACCAAAGCTGAAGATAATCTTTCTGTAAGGTTTGATGTATTTCCACTACTTACACCCATACCACTAAGAGGTGAATACTTAACAATTGTATCCGTGACTACCAAATCAAACACATATGAATTATTCTGAGAACCTGCAATATAATTTTTACCAGTTCCAATTGTATTATTTGACGCACTATAACTATACAATGCTTCTAATACATTTAATGTAGTTAGTGCATTACGTCCAGCATTAAATCTTATTTGATTTGCATTTGATATTATGGCAGCAAATCCTGGAGCACTCATACTTGTTCCACCATATTGTGTGGATGAACCAATCACTTGATTGATACATATTTGCATACCAGTATATGGATCACCAACAAATGATATATCAGGTGTATTTTTACTTTTAGAACTAATTCCTATATAATTTTGTCTCTGATAAGCTGGTTGGATGTATGCGGAACTGACACTCATCTGTCCATATCCAGAACCACCAGAACTATTATTCCAAAGTGTTTCTGATACCCTTTGTATTGATGATAAATTTCCACTAACAAGAAGTGTTGTTCCACCAATTCCAACAACATTTGATGATGTGGATGGATGACAGGGTCTACCTATCGTATCACCAGAACTTGCAACAAATGTAACATTTGCTTTACGAAAGGTTTGTTCAAATGATGTAATAAATTGATATGAACCAAAACTCATCGATACTACATCAGCACCACAAGCCACCGCTCCCTGTATGGCTGTAAGTATATCTGAATTTGATGCTGAATTTGCATGAACTAATATAATATGTGGTCCAACTGTAGCCACTCCACTACCACTCTGAGAACCAATAGCTGTTCCCCAAGCCATCTGAACATCCAAAGCCATCTCTGGTGTCCATCCGGTTCTGGTTGTATCATATGGTGGTAGAGATGTAGTAGATGGAACCCACTCAAAAAATGTTGGTTGCGATTGTGATGCTATTGCGGAGACAGCAGTGGTGTTTGTAATAAAAGTTGGCGAACCAGTTGATAAATTACCATATAATGATGGATAAGGTAGATTATAATGATTACAAAATGTAACTAAATCATTCCATGCATAATATCCAGAATTATATCTGTATGCATCAACTATAGCGATAATCGATCTTCTACTAGTAGGTTGAGGTGATTTGATTGTATACAAGAATATATTCTGCATATCTCTAATGGTTGCAATGCTCTTGGATTTGTCATTGCAGCTGAGATAAATTGATTAGATGGAATATCCGGTTTTTTAACATAAACTGGTCGATAAGATGCTGATGAGTAAGATGATATGCTTGTTAGATATTTTTTTATATTAAATAAATTTATTAAATTTTGCTTTATTTTTACAGACATATATATTAGATATTTATTATTTCTCAATTTATAGAATATTATAATTTGAATCTAATTAGAATATTTATACAAACTTTTATAAATAAAATTTAATTATCTTAGGCACCATGATTTACATGATGAGCTTGAGAATCCTGATTTTCCTGTCTGCCCTGAGAATCCTGATTTGATTGTCTGCCCTGAGAATCCTGATTTGATTGTCTGCCTTGAGAATCCTGATTTGATTGTCTGCCCTGAGAATCCTGATTTGATTGTCTGCCCTGAGAATCCTGATTTGATTGTCTGCCCTGAGAATCCTGATTTGATTGTCTGCCCTGAGAATCCTGATTTG
>Ga0209597_1000043_pt1 | contig 70361 bp, 60 predicted proteins | sample M_140625_MF_Meta_FD_187316 | JGI IMG/M metagenome (GOLD analysis project Ga0209597, IMG submission 187316) | Freshwater microbial communities from Lake Montjoie, Canada to study carbon cycling - M_140625_MF_MetaG (SPAdes) (version 2) | ecosystem: Environmental > Aquatic > Freshwater > Lake... | reverse complement strand
TTTTGTTTTTGTTTTTGTTTTTGTTTTTGTTTTTGTTTTTGTTTTTGTTTTTGTTTTTGTTTTTGTTTTTGTTTTTTTATCCTTCTTATAACATGTAATACGTTTACGTTTTACTTTCTTTCCCATGATGTTACATTGTTCTATTATTTTTTTACACCTTTGGACATTAAAAACGCCGATTTTTTATAGTTCTTATATGCAATTAAAACTAAGTCCATAAAGAATAAATGGACGATTGGGGTGAAATTAAACTAAAACAAATTAATAGTGATGATTTTTGGAATTTATTTGAAGAAATAATTAATGATCGTAGTGGATTTTTTTATAATAAAAACTGTATTTTACAAGCATATAAAGATGGTAATTTATTTGGATTAGAAGTAGATGAAACCGATAGCATGTATAAAAGAGGAGCGAGAATGGATAAAATATTTTGTGAAAAATCATTTTATTTGCTACCATGTTTTTGTGTAATAGATAATAATAAAGCAATTATTATTTGGACACACACTAGAGCAAGAAAAATGGGGTTTGCTAAAAAATTAATTAAATTATTAAAAATAGAATATGCTTTGCACCCTCTTCCAGAAAGTATTGAGTTTTGGAATAAAAACAATATAAAATTAATTTAAGTTAAAATCGGCATTTTAAATGTCCAAAAGTGTAATATGACCTGTCATTTTTACCATTGTTCCTCTATATGTATCATCGATAACAGGTTCAATATGTAATTTTTTATAATATTCTACTAATTTCATGTTGGATATAATTTCACAGAATAACGTACGTTTTTCAAGAAGAGTTAATGGTCTTTCTACTACAGCATTCATTTTATCCTTTTTATCATTTGGATAATCTTGTAAAAATAAATCTACTTCATATTCAGTTATTGATTCACTTTCAATACAATCTCCATCTCCACCAATTGCTTCCAATTCTACGATTGCATTAATAGAAACTTTACTACTATCAACTAAATAACGTAATGCTGTACATAATAGTTGTTTACCTAACCCTCGTGTTACTTTTATATCGGTTTCTATATTATCTACATTACGATAGGTGTTATCTTTTGAATAAACATAAAAAGAATGTAATTCAACCTTGTCTTTACTTGTGAAGAAATTACAACGTAAATAAGCTAATGGTCTATTATTTCTTTTCAATCGGAATGTAGTATTAGGATAATCTACAGGGAATGGAACATGTGCTTCTAACTGATTACCTGTACTAGTAATAATAATTTCATATTTCATTCTTGTTTTGTATAATAATAGTAATATAATATGATTTTATTTTTTTATAAAAAATAATCGGACTGTCTAGGTGATGTGTAATTACACTGTCTTATCAGTCAAATTTTATTCACGGCTTTTTCACAAAAACCCGTGTTTAATTATTTATTGATTATCATCATTATGCGACAATCCATATAACGCTTCTTCCACAAAATACGAATCCATTTCTGTTCTCCAGTATGCTTGTTTCTCATCTTCATCATATTCTTCCCATGTAGTTGGTACATCCATCCATACTTGTTTCGGTGGTTTATCCATACAAATAGCATCTGTTCGCTCAAGACAAATTTGAAAGGTATTATGATATGCTTCAACAACCATTATCGGAATACATTCTGTTTCTGTTTCTGTTTCCGTTTCCGTTTCTGTTTGCTCATCCAGTCCAAATGTGATTTTTTTATATCCATGTTGATCCAGTTGACAACATGCATAAATTTCATGACCAATCAGGACACCGTAATCAATCAGTGTACGAATGGTCACGTTACTCGCACGGATTTGTAATTGTTCATACAGTTGTGAAACACGATCGTCATGAAGAGACAGTTCATTCCATTCCGTGATCATACTGTACGCTGGAAAACAAAATAATATTGACTGACCTTGTAATGCATGAGCATACACATATACATTGGGAATGGAAGAAAACATCAGTAACTACATATAAAATAACATGATGTCGTATTGTTTTCATTTTTATTCAAGGCCTTTTATGAAAAGGCCTTACTCCGCTCATGGCGGATACCCCAAAACTTGCTATATCAGAATGTTAATTAATATAATTATGATTTATTCAGTATATTCACTGAATAAATATAATAAAATACTACTATTATATTCTGTTATAGAAAATAAATAGAGTAAAAAAGATGTGTTTTTATTGTAATATATATTCTTCTATTTATTCATTGAAACATATCGTACTACATTGTTAAAGGTATCTGCAATATATATATTTCTATCTTGATCCACGCATATTCCATTAGGAGAACTTAATTCAGCATTATGGGCATCATATCCATCACCACTATTTCCAAACGAACCGTTACCTACTATTGTTGTAATGATTCCATGTTTATCAATCATACGAATCACGTTATTATTTGCATCACAAATATATAACTGTTGTAAGGCATCAAATATGATTTTTAATGGATAACTTAACAAAGCATTTTTCGCCAGACCTCCATCACCACTGTATCCTAAACTACCGCTACTTGATCCCGCAATTGTGGTAATGATTTGTGTTACAGCATCTACTTTACGAATCACATTATTTCCAGTATCAGAAATATAAATATTACCAGTAGTATCTACACAGACTGAAAAAGGGCCATTTAGTGTAGCATTTGTAGCTAGATCACCATCACCACTATAGCCTGATTTATCTCTTGATCCTGCAATTGTTGTTATGATTCCATTTGTATCTACCCTACGTATGACATTATTACCTCTATCAGCAATATAGATTGTGTGATATCTATCAATACACATTCCTGTAGGAGTACGCAAGGTTGCACTAGTAGCTTTTCCACCATCACCAGTATAATCAGCAGTACCCGTACCTGCAATCGTTGTTATGATTCCATTTTTATTAATTTTACGTACCACGTTACTATCAGACTCTACGAAATACATTATATCTGTGTTATCCATGCATAGACCATTTATAGCGCTTAGTGTTGTTTGTGTTGCAAGACCACCATCACCACTATATGAACCAGATCCATCTTTATATCCATCTGCGTTATAGGGTGTTCCAGCAATAATTGTTGCTATTCCAGATTGATTTACTTTTATAATTTGACTATAAATCGAAAAATAAAAATTGTGGTGACGATCTACAGCAACATCACCAATTTGTTGTAATTCAATCGTAGTAATACGTTGATTTGTTATATTATAATTATTACTTAGTGTGGTAATGTATCCAGACGAATCGATTTTACGAATCATTTTATTATTTACATCTGAAATATAAATCGAATTGTTATCGTCGACATCAACCGATAATGGTCGACTGAATGTGGCTTGTGTCGCTAATCCACCATCGCCACTGTACCCTATTACACCAAGCGTACCACCCACAATACTGACATTACCAGTGGTATCAATTTTTCGTATCACTTGATTGTTACTATCCGCTACATAGATCGAATCATATTTATCTACTGCCAACCCATTTTGAGCATTCAATGCAACCGTCATTCTAGTTGTACCACTTATATCCGTACCACCACCTGCAAAAAGTGTTAATGTTCCCGTCCTATCCATTTTCCGTATTCTACTTTTATTACGATCTGAAATATAAAGAGAACCTTGTGAATCAAATACCAGTCCAGTTGGAAAATTAAATTGAAAGGTAGTCGCTGAGATTCCATTACCAGTAGTATCTGCCCCCCCACCAGCGACAGTTGTAATCATCCCATTTACATCAACTTTTCGTATTCTATTATTACCACTATCTGAAATATAAATGTTATTACTGAGATCAGTGGTAATAAAAGTAGGACTGTTTAATGTGGCTGAATTTGCAGGTATATGATCCCCGTTATAACCGTTTATTCTCATAACACCAGCAAATACAGATACAGTTCCTGTTGCTGTGATTTGACGTACAACATGATTACCTCTATCGACCATATAGGTATTACCTGATGAATCTCTAGTGATACCGTATTGAAGTGAGGATGGAAATGGTGAATTTAGAGTCGTTAGACTATCAAATAATGAAATAGGAGAAATAAACATGGTTGACATACCTGAAGCATCTATTTTTCTAATATAGGAACTCATAGAAGGATTTTGAGATACATAAAGAGTACCAGTAGGTTTATCTACGTATAATGTATCTGGTACGACTTGTGTGGCCGATATAGGATTAGGTAACGTAATATTTTTACCTGCTACTGTTTTAATAGTACGAATCGAATGAGCATGTTTATTGTTTATCATGTATACCAGTAGGATAGCAAATAGTACAATAATCAACAATATAACTAGTAAAAAAATCATATTTTCTTCCATATTGATATTTTTACTGTTACTATTTGTTTTAATAAAAAATAAAATAAATTCAAAGTCTTTTATGAAAAAGTTTTACCCCCAAAATCTGTTATAGCAAAAAAATAGAGCGAGAAGGATTTGAATAAATTAAATCTAAAACTTCTCGCCTAACTTTTACCTATGTAGTTCTTCAATCATGGTTACCACATCCAGTAACTCTTTTTCCGTACTGCTTACTGGACGAAGTGGTATAATTTGTATCACCTTATTTCGTACCAATGGATCCCACGCCATAATATCATCATCGACCGCCTCATATTCTGTATCCATACTCGTATCCACAAAGGGTAGCACCTTTCTAAAATGTTTCCGTATTCCTTTTTTCACTTCACAACGAGATGAAAAGACATGTAGTAATGGTATCGTTACATCTTCATCATCATCATGATGTGATTCTGTTGTGTTTTTCCAATTGCGTGTATTTCCTTGTGAAATAATGGAACGAGCGTAATGAAGGTCACCCCATGTAATAAAAAATACATTTGCCACCTTTTTGAGCCGTCGTAAAAACTCATACAATCCATCACGCATATGAATTCGGTGATTGTATGGTTCGCCTGTAATCGCCATTAATCCATGAACGTGGTAGTCCGAACGAAAACCCACCATGGATTGATATTTTTTCATACAATCATCATTTGAAATGATAATGGTATTGTCAATATCAAGTAGCACACACCTTTTTTTCACTGGTGGATTGGATGGAACACATGAAATCGGATACAAAAGACTCTGTTCATAATCTCGTACTTTTGTCTGATAATCACGATACGATAATTGATAACCATCTAGTAAAATCGCATCTTGAGATGGCGTAAATTCTACAAAAAACCATATCAATGGTGTATCATCCGTGAGGTTGTCTTTTGGTACACCAAGTGAACAGATGATGATACTAGACAAGGAAACATAGTTACGTAATTCTACAACGGTACGATTCATTTGATCAATTGGAATAAAACCACTAATGACACTGGTTTCCCTATATAATACAACACGAGCCGCTGCTTCTACAGAAACATGAGTATGATCGAGTAGAGCGTATTTCATTGTGTGATGGACAATCTGATTCATGGTACAAGTTATCTGTAAGGGAAAGGTATTCTGGAATATCAATGTACACGTGGTTAGGGAACAAGGAGTATCAATGGATATTTCCGGAATATCATCATCGGTTACAATCGGACACATGTCAACTTGTGTCGTAGACATATTTTGTACTATTATTAATTCATTTAGTACGGAATGATATGATACTTTCATTTTTCAATGGATAAAAGCACCGTCTTATAACTTAATTTTATTCACGGTTTTTTAACAAAAACCCATACCAAAAATGTGACTATAATATTCACTTAATATATTGAGTACATTTATTATAACATCATACATTCTGTTATAGTAACATTTTTGGTACGGGTTTTTGTTAAAAAACCGTGAATAAAAGTGAATTAGACAGATAATGTTTATGTAACATGAGCATTTCATGGTATAAAACACAACATAATGAACCCTATCTGTTTCATCTGTTTCATCATTGGTTACGTGCATGTCAGTTTGCAAAAGGTGTCTTTTATTCCATTGTTCATGGCATTTGCCCATTATTATTTCAGACGGAAAGCGATGAAATGATTTGTGAATTGTATTTCCAACATGTTATGAAGAAAGATCCAACACTATTTCATGAACATAATAATGAAAAAGAAGAAGAAAATGAAAATGAAGAGGAATAGAAAGAAGATACATACAAAATGAAATAGTACGTTACTATTTATATATCTTGTTTTTTGTTTGTTTCTTTTATTTCAAAACCTTTTCACAAAATGTCTTACTCCGCTCATGGCGGATTGTCGACCGTTTTTACTTTCTAGTATTTTCAATTTTATTTACAAATATCACATAGTGATTTTACCTATATTTTTAATTAAAATAATTAAAAATACTATCTTATTGAAAACGGTCGACAAGGTAAAACTTACATTAATAAGAAATAGAAATATAACCAAATTGACCATTATAAGAATTATTTATATAAGTAACATAAGTATTATTAATGTAAGAAGAAGCACTACCACCATAACCATAATAGTCTTTATTGCCTACAGCTACATAACTTATACCCCCACCATAATATCCCCCGCCTCCTCCATAAAAATTAATCATACCTTTTGCATTAACAATAGAGGAGGATGAGGCTCCTTGAAATAACGAACCATTACAATAGATAACAGTGTCTCCTGTTCTAACATCACGTCCACCAACAACAATCGTAGTCCCCCCTCCAATATAATATCCGATACCACCATCAGTTTGAGAAGCCCCTTTATTTGTTCGACTAGAGGCATCATAACCATCAATACCGTTACGATATCCTCCTGGAATAACAGTGCCCGCATAATTTCCACCTGCAGATATAATAAAAACATCTGAAATAGTATTCGGAATTCCATTTGAATTTGTATTTGAATTTATAATTGCTGAGAATCCACCACCGTTACCTGCATTTCCATAACCAGAACCTGCGTATTTTCCATCAGTACCACCAACTACAATAGTATAAGTAGTACCAGGTGTAACCGAAATTTTTGCATTTAGTAAACAACCATATTGTGATCCTGCAACACTAACAGTGATACTAGTAATAGTAGATGGACAAGTCCAATATTGATTTGATCCTGTATATGTAAATCCTACTGTACCATTATGTAAACAAGTATTCGTATCAGTAAACCCATTTGGACCGTAAGAACCACATAATACTGGTGATTTATTGTTACCAACACAATATGAACCAATAGGACATATTGTAGCAGTTCCACTATTACTATAATATCCAGGATTAATTACACATGAATAAGGATTACTAGTAAAAGTTGTATTTGTTGGACAAATAGTCTCACTTATTGATCCTGATGGACAATATGTACCTGTTTCACATGACTTGATATTATTTTCTTCCACATAAACAACAACTACACTTCCTGCCGTAGATGGATTATTTGAAAAAGTTTGATCCAATATGTAAGGAGAAGTAACCGCAGCATATGAACTACCGGCAGCTCCAGGATTAAATATAGTATCACCACCTGCTGATCCTGCATAATTTCCATTTGGTGTATCGGTAAGATAACTCGAACCACCTGCAATATAGGCTCCTCTCGGTCCACCACCTCCTCCACCACCAATTAAAATGGGATTTATATTCGTATCGGTAATTTCACTATAGTCTCCTCCTGACCCCCCTTGAAAATACGAATCTTGACCGGGTAGACCACCTGAACCTAACGCAATATGTACCTTTATGGAAGACAATCCAGTCAGTGTTGCATTGATCACTCCACCTAATCCACCATAACCAATGTTTGGTGGTCCTCGACCGGGATTTGTATTTGGATTCGTTGCATTCTTCCCAGCTGCTCCCGATACAATCGCATAAAACATTGATGGAAGATTCGATACAATGATACCTGTATTTACGTTTGGTGTCGTGGCATCGTATACTTTCACTTGTAACGTAATGGTATACACTTGACCTGACTGGTACGTAATGGTTATGGTACTGGGACCAGATGTTGCATCTGGTGAAATACTAAATGTACCATTACCCTGATCAATGATATTCGATGAATATACATATTGAGACACGTTATAACCATACGGATTCATAATGGTAAAATACGGAGTTAATACATTTGGATACGATACTGTAAATGGTGTGGATGGACAATACGACCCTTGTGGACAAGTGCTACACGTGGCGGACCCATAGTCTGAATACAAACCCGGAGCACAAGGTGTACATGATGATGCATCTGTACCCGAATAGGTATTATAGGAACAGATGAGTTCGTTAATGTAATTTATCGAATAATTACCTGGAGATGTATGTGTGATACTAGATGATCCAGATGGACATAGTGTTCCGACTGGACATTCAACTTTGTCTCTACCATCAGAACAATAATAACCCGTAGGACAACTGGTAGGACTGGTTGAATTAGGGGGGCAATAGGTGCCAGGAATACAACGGGTTTTTGTTTGCGTATTATTATTAATTGTTGTACAATAGAACCCTTTTGGACAGGTTACTGGTGTGGGTACACTGGATCCGGCAGGACAAAATACGGTATTATCACATACACGAGCAGATTGAGGATCAGTAGCAGTAGCAGTAATACTACATAAGTTTAACAGACTGGGTACTGAGGAATCCGTAATTATCATATTAATGTTAGATCTGCTGACTACACTAGGTTGTGACCTAAAATTACCATTTGGATCAATATAAAAAATAGTAGTCATCAAACGCCTTATGGGTGAGATATTAGTATTAAATGTTATATTAAGATTTACACCTTGTATAATGTCCCAATTAATTGTCCAAGATTCACCAACTGGAATGGTAGGTATTTCGTAATAATTTAAAGCAAGTCCATTAGACCCATTAGCTATATTAATCTCCATACCCGCTAATGCTATATTCGACACATTTGTAATTGTCCAACTCGATCCATTTGTAATATATGATGGGGCACCACTTGTTAAAACATCTACGTTAGTAGTATAATTAACACTAGTAGTAAAATAATCCTCAGTTTTTCCCACAAATGTGACATTTGTATTGGTCAGTAATGGAATCGTTATACCTGTTATACCTGTTGTTCCTTCTGGACAATAATAACCTTCAGGACATTGTGTTGGACTACTAGAACCTTCTGTACAGTACGTACCGCCTGGACAAGAAAGTGGAGTACTTGTTCCTGTTGGACAATACTTTCCCGCTGGACAGGGTTGTTGTTCAGAAGGAGTAGAGCAATAAAACCCACTCAGACAAGTCATCGTTGTACTTGATCCGGATGGACAATAGGTTCCCATGGGACAGATTTGTTTTTCGCTCGGAGTAGAGCAGTAAAACCCTTTAGGACAAGTCATCGTTGTACTTGATCCATCTGGACAATAGGTTCCCGTGGGACACGATGAAGGATTACTCGTTCCGGATGGACAATAGGATCCTATGGGACACAATGAAGGACTACTTGTTCCGGATAAACAATAGGATCCTGCTGGACAAATTTCTTTTTTATCTGGAGTGGAGCAGTAAAACCCTACTGGACAAGTCATAGCAGTACTTGATCCAGATGGACAATAGGTTCCTATGGGACATTTCGTTGGAATACTCGTTCCAGATAGACAATAGGATCCCGCTGGACAAATTTCTTTTTTATCTGGAGTGGAGCAGTAAAACCCTGTTGGACAAGTCATAGTAGTACTTGATCCAGATGGACAATAGCTTCCAATAGGACATGAAGAAGGAGTAATTGTTCCGGATAAACAATAGGATCCCGCTGGACAGAGTTGTTCTTGTGTCAGATTTGATGTAGGACAATAATAACCTGGTGAACAATTCGTCCGTGTACTTGAATTTGGACAATAGGATCCGACAGGACATGGCAGTGCACTACTTGAACCGATCGGGCAATAGGTTCCTAATGGACAGGTTTGAGGCCTTATTTGAACAGCATTTTCGATAATAAAATATAATGATCCAGGTGTAATGTTATTGTAACCTATAACGACTCTTTCTTGAATAATTGTGCCATTGGAATCGATATCAACAAAGGGACGTGATGAACCGACACACATGCCTTTAAAATTCGATGGACGTATGATCATATAATATTGATTACTAGTTAACAAAACGGGTGTAGGAAAGGAAAGTGTAATTGTAAATATTCCAGTGGCAGTAATTGTATTATTAGTTGATGTTGCGAGAGGAGAAAAAAACGAACTTGTATAAGAAAAATAATCATAATCATGTATGGCAACTGATACGTACATAGGATCTTCTGAACGGATTGTTTTTATGTTTTGTACATTTACTTGTATTGTAATCGTTTGAATGGTTATTGGCGAGGATACCGTAAAGGATTGAGCACAAATGCTAGTTAATTGATAATTAGTTTGAAAAAGATTTAATTGCATTTCATCACTCATTATAAAACTGGTGGTATCGTCAGTACCTAATTGTTGTACGGGTTGTAGTCCTCCGGGACAATAATATCCAATTGGACAAGACAGAATACTACTGGGAGTAGGACAATAAGAACCTATTGGACAAGGACTATCTAGTATAGAACCCGAGGGACAATAGGTTCCAACTGGACATTGTATTTTATCATTTTTTATATTCTTTTCTACATCTTTTTCCATTATTGTAATGATCATGACACTTCCTTTTTTACTTGTTGTTGCCTTGAATCTGAATCCTTTCACATGCAACGAATTCGGTATGATATATGAACTGCCCGCTCCACCTGAAGTAAACCAAGAACCACCTCCTCCTGCTCCAAAAGCACCACCTCCTCCTGCTCCATAATTGTTACTACTTCCTCCTCCAATTAATCCTGCACCTCCTCCTCCTCCTCCATTTAATCCTGCACCTCCTCCTCCTCCTCCTTTATTACTAGTCCCACCGATTCCAGTAATACCATATCCACCACCACCACCAGTACCACTAGCTCCATCAGTACCATTAGTTTTTGTTCCACCAGTGCCACCTGTACCACTTGTATAATATCCTCCATTTCCTCCTGTATAAACTGTGGCTCCACTGCCACCAATTGTGCTTACCCAACCATTTCCATTAGTACCTAGATTAAGTTGACTGGATCCACTTGTATAACTACCACCAGCACTCCCACCACCACCGCCTCCACCTACCACAAGAGGTGTATTTTGTCCATCATCAGTTAATAGGGCGGTATAGTATCCACCATTACCTCCACTACCTATCCCAAAACCTGTTCCACCTCCACCAGATGCAGTTGCAATTAATACAATCATAGATGATAAATTAGTTAATGTTGCACTAATAGTTCCTCCGGTGCCTCCCAAACCGGCGGAATCACCTCCAGCAGCACCTGCTACTACTGTGTAAAAAATCGATGGTAAATTGGATACTGTATGTTGTCCAGGTGTGGTATCATCATACGTTCTTACTTGAATTGTAACCGTAGAACTATGTGCTACTCCATTAGTATCTTTATACTTAATTGTAATGGGATACGATCCAGTTGGAACAGTGGTCGATATCGTAAACGCCCCTTTTTGTAACTCATTGAAACCAGTAGGATAGATATATGTCACATCAGTATAATCATATGGATTAATAATAGTAAAATGTGAAATAGTAGATGTGGGATAAGCAATAGTAAAAGGCAGTATGGGGCAATACGATCCTGCAGGACAAACCGTACAAGTAGATGATGTATCATTTGGATAAGTTCCACTAGGACAATGATTTGGTGTAACACTCTCCGGATTTGATGAAATACTTGAACCAATTATATTTCTTGCTGTAACAGTAAATGTGTATAATGTACCATTTGTTAATCCAGTAACTATAATTGGACTAGATGTTCCTGTAGCGGTATGTCCATTTCCATCAGTAGCAGTATAACTAGTGATAGGAGACCCACCATTATTTTCATAACCAAAGTTAATTTTTGCTGTACTATTAAATGATGTGATTGATGTAATTGTTGGTGCATCTGGTACTGTTGCAGGAGTAACAGTATTTGATAGATTTGATGGAACACTTGTACTATCTGTACCAATTGTAACTATTGCAGTAACAGTAAATGTATATGATGTACCATTTGTCAATCCGGTAACTGTAATCGGACTTGATGTTACAGGATCTGTTTTTATATTTCCATATGTAGCTACATATTTTACATTAGGATTTGTATTTAGTGTATCGAATGTAATTGTTACTGAACGATCACCTGACGAAGCAACTACATTGGTTGGAGCATAAATACAAGAGGAGAGACTAGTTTGACCAGTGATGTAATTAAATGAGTTTGGTGGACAAGTCGTAATTGTATGTGAATCAGGACAATAATATCCACTTCGACAAGGATTATCGATACTAGATCCTGCAGGGCAAAATGATCCTAAGGGACAAGGAGTTTGTGTAGTTGATCCAGATGGGCAATAAGAACCTGCTTGACATAAACTTGATTGAGTGGGAGTAGGACAATACGATCCTGCAGAACAAGGAACTTGAGTCGTAGATCCAGATGGACAATAAGAACCTGTTTGACATACATTTGATTGAGTGGGATCACTACAAAATGATCCTGCGGGACAGGGAGTTTGAGTAGTCGATCCAGATGGGCAATAATTACCCGCTGGACAAGGAGTTGGTGAAGAGACATTTACTCCACAATAGTTACCCGCTGGACAAGGAGTTGGTGAAGAGACATTTACTCCACAATAGTTACCCGCTGGACAACTTATAACTGATCCATATGAATTTATCACTGGACAATATTTTCCTGCAGGACAGATGACTCCCTCTGGGACTAAAATCAATTTCTTTTTCATCTCTACAGATAAATTAAATAATTGACCGTATGTCATATTCCTATAACAATTTTGTAATTGATCCAGTGACAAATTACTATATTGGGATTGTATTAATGCTTGAATTTGATTTTTCGTAAAATAAGAAAATTGAATTGGTTTCATTGCTCCTAGCTGCTCTACTTTTAATTTTGGGATACTAGTAACTGCTATCGTTTTTATTTGAGAAGATGTTAATGTAGGGATCTGGACAACTGTCAAATAAGTGATTTGAGTTGCTGTCAATGTAGGCAGTATAGTAGATAACACAGTAGAATCGGTGATTCCTGCTATTTGAGTCTGAGTGAGAGTTAACACATTTCCACTTGTACATTGTAAACTACTTGTAGCATTACCTATAGAATATGTTCCATTCGAACATATAATTTTACTACTAGTAGTAGGACAATAATAACCTGCCGGACATATCGTAAACACATATGGTGGACCTAACAATTTCCCTGCAACATTATATGCAATTGGATAAATGGTAATTGACGTACTTGTTGGCATTTTGGTCCAATCTAGTGTTTTATTACTCGTAATTGGAACAATTTTAGTAGTTCCAGTCACGATTGCAAGCATATCGTAGCGAGTTGTAATACCATTTGTGGTAGTTGAACCAGACAATACTCCTGTAAAAGAGATCGTTCCTGTAGTAGTAGAAGTTATCTGTGTTACACCAGTAATTGTTATGGGACACGAGGTTGGTGGACTTACCGTTATGCTAATTGGTACAGAGTTTGATATAGTAGTTTGATTCATTGTATACGAAAACGTTGTGTTGCAATTGTCTACATTAGATTGCAAGTTTGATACTGTATAAGATAAATTGTTATTGTCAGTGATTTGTAACAGTTTACTACTCGATGTACTCGGTACTACTTTTATTATAGTTCCGGAAGAATTGAGTGCAGATCCATAAGTTACCGTGATGGATGCAGGAGAAGTCTGAATGGTTGAATTTTGAGCTGAGATAACTGATGAATTCGTTGTAATGTTTATTCTACCCGTAATAATACCAGTCATTGAATCATATGATGGAGTAATGGTTGTGCTAAAATAGTCTTTGGTCATAAGAAGAACTGGTGTTAAAACGAATATAGTCGGTTGTACCTGAATGGTTCCAATTTTTGATGTGATCGTAATTGGAATTGAGAGTCGATAGGGTTCATACGTATTAGTAGTTCCTTTATAACCACTCATAAATTTACTATTCTGCCCAATAGGTTCCAAATCAGGAAAATATAATTTATAACTAGTTGAACCAAAAGCATCTGGTGCTGTAGAATCAGGAAGTGTATTTGGTACTGATTTACTCGATATAGTCTTGAGTATGCACGATAATGGATAAGATTTTCCATTCGCTATCGTAGTAACTCCTGAAGCAATGGATCCAGAAAGAGAAATGGAAGCGATCGCTCCCCATTTTCCTTTATAATGATAAGGATTCAATACGTTAATTTCTGCTCCATAACCTGTACTATCACGAAAAAGTTTTGAAGTCACACATGAACTAATAAAAGCGGATTCACCAATACTACATGTATTAGTATTAATTGTACTCTTGGGATAAATACCACATTCTATTGTAGTTGGAACTACCGTTATCATGACAGACGGGGTTTTGATAATTGGTAGTGGATCAACTGTAAACAAACTAGATGTGTAGTTTTCTACATTGGGTTTGACTACAGTATTTGGTCCCATAATCAAAAAGGTACTTGGATCAATACCAAAACTATCTCCATTGTAGGTCATCACCATGACATTATTACGATTATGAATGGTAATATAGTAACCTTGATCATAATCGTCTCGTAAATAAATTTGAATATAGTTACCAGGGAGAATAGTAATATTTTTTAATTCAATAGCATCTCCCGGTTTAAAGGAAATAGGGGTAGTTTGTGTGTTTTTTGCACCGTTTAAAAAATAGGATTGTTGAGTATCGTTACTGGAATCTGAATCAATTTCGAGATATACGTTATTAAGTGTATCACTAACATAGACATAGTTGATTTTAATGCTATAATCATCTTGAACATAATCAAAGTCGGAATTTAGTTGATTAAAATTATTTTTAGTGACATAGGAATCGGTATTATTAAGTAAACAAAAGGAAGTAGGAAAGGCGGAAGCATCGATACCGGAGAAAATACAATGTGAGGTATCGAAACATGTTTCCGTATCGACACCTGAAAAGTTTCCGGAGAGATCGCAATAGGGTACTTCCTTACTTGGTATTTGATATGTGAAATTATAACTCTCTTCAGGAAAGAGAGTAACAGCAGGGGAAGTAGAAATACTGGTACAGACAGAAATGGGATCCCACTCGGTATCGAATAAATATTCAAAATAAATGAGTCCATTTTGATTAATACAATTAATAGTAAAGTCGTAATAGATTTCTTCATCATCAGAGGTATAACCAGCATACAAGGAGAGATTCCCGTTGGGTAGAATGGGTTGACCGGAAAAGTTAATGGAGATAAATTGTCCTGGTTCCCAAACAAATAAATCCGGAACAACATATTGATTACCATTGGAATCATTTAGTCGAACAGTAGTAATGGGTTGTTTTGATGTATTTTGAAAAAATAACAGTGTTAAGGGAAAAGGATTGCCTTCCTGACACAAGGTAGTAGTAGGAAGAGGAGGAATGTTATTTATAATGGTAACGTTTCTAATAAATCTAACATTGTTAGAATTAAAACTCATCTATTTTAAAAATATAATATTATTATATTTTTAGATATAAAAACTATTTGTTAGTTTTTACCTTGTCGACATTTTTATTTCTCTTGTTTTTAATTGTATTTACAAATAATAACAACTAAAAGTGGTCGACAAGTTCAAATGAACTCTATAATAAAATGGTAATGAATAGTAATGGTTTATTCAGTAGAATACTATTCAATAAATAAATAGTGTTATACACATTTTTTCTTCTAAAACGGTGACCTTACATTTTGTACATATTTTTTTTCAAAAAACTGTAATTTTATATTATACTTATGTACAATTATACTTAATAGACTCTGGTCGTGTCTATGTTCATAAAACATATCACAATTTTTAATTTTGCTAGGTGAATCTGTTATATTTTCGTATATACAACACATATCTAACCATTCTTGAATATATTGTATACTATTATTACTTTTCTTAACAAGTAACGCTCCCGCCCAACAATCTTCTACATGTTCGTTAAAAACTTTATTAAACATATTATACTTATATATTACATCCATTTTACACCAGTTTTTCATATACCATATTCGTTCATTTGGTTTATTTTTCCATACTAATAAATCGTTATTTTTCATGTAATCTACGTATAGGTTTGTAAATTCTTTAATAAAATAGTATTTTGAATCCATATAAAAAATAATATCGTCATCATTTATTTTTTTTAAAGTTTCATTAATAATATAAGGTTTCCATAACCAATACCCTCCACCACGAGAATAATTTAATATTAAATTATTATTTTTTTTAAATTCATCATCTATGTCATTTTTATCAAATACAATAATTTGAAACTGTTTTCCATATGTTTTTACTGATGTTACTAATTCTTCTACAAAAGTAGTATGTGTATTATCATTATAAACTAAAAAATACAACATATTATCATTTGAAATTATGTTTAATTATAAATTAAATTCACGTTTTTTTACCAAAAACCCGTAACAAAATACTACTATAACAATATTTATGATATAATGTACCTCAGTATACTCACTAGTAAAAACCACGGCTTTTTCACAAAAACCCGTACCAAAAATGTTACGATAACAGAATGTATGATGTTACAATCACACCCTTTTCGCTCTATTTATTTGCTATAACAGAACATAGTATTATTTATAATAGTTTATTCAGTGAATATACTGAATAGATAAGTAATATTAATTAATTCTCTGTTATAGCAAGTTTTGGGATAAGGTCTTTTGTGAAAAGGCCTTGAGTTATAAGACGTTGAAAAGGTCTTGGTTTATAAACCCTGTGGGTACATTTTCTGCCACCGCCATGCATCACGACACATCTCTCCCAACGTTCGTGTCGCTATCCATCCTAGTTCTCTTTCCGCCTTGCTAGTATCCGCATACACACACGCAATGTCACCTTTCCGCCGTTCCCCTACTGTATACGGAATCACAACCCCGCTCACCTGTTCAAACATACGAATCAATTCCATCACCGAATGTCCTTTTCCTGTCCCCAGATTATAAACCTGATATCCCAGATGCAAAGGATCTAGTATACGATCTACGATAGCAAGTACATAATCCAGCGCACACAAATGACCAAGTGCTAAATCCACTACATGAATGTAATCACGGACACCCGTTCCATCCACGGTATCATAATCGTTACCATAGATGGTCAATAAGGGCAACCGTCCCACTGCTACTTGTTGAATATAAGGCATGATATTATTGGGAGTACCTAATGGATTTTCGCCAAGTAACCCAGTGATATGAGCACCAATGGGGTTAAAATAGCGTAAGATACACACGTTCCAATTCGGATCAGCATCACATACATCACGTACGATTTCTTCAATCATGAGTTTCGTACGACCATAGGGATTGGTCACACGAGTAGGACTAGATTCCGTCACAGGTACAGTCTCCGGTGTACCATAAACCGTTGCAGAAGACGAAAAGACCAATTGATAACAATGATATTTTTTCATGACTTGTAATAAGGTAATGGTACGTGTGATGTTATTGTCATAATACAGTAATGGTTCCGATACCGATTGACCTACGGCTTTTAGGGCTGCAAAATGAATCACTGCTGTAATGGAATAAGTCATAAAGATGGTTTCGACCTGAGAGACATCGAGTTCATAGTACTTGAGTCGAGCAAAGGCTTCCACTCCAACAATTTGTTTAATATGTTCGAGTACGATGATGGAAGCATTACATAAATTGTCAATGATAATGACATGGTATCCTTTTGTCAATAATTCTACTACGGTATGACTGCCGATATATCCGCACCCACCTGTAACGAGAATGGTTTGGAACATGGTTTTCTATATAAATAGGGTTTCCTTTATATAGAAATAAACTAATCGTATGGTAAGAGTAATAAGAGTAATAAGAGTAATACAGGTACCATAGGAATAATTTATTTTACTTTTTGTAAAATAAAAAATCGTTTTAGTTTTCGTTTTAGTTTTAGTTTTATAATTATAATTATTGACTTGACTTATTGATTTATTGGCTTGGTTTATTGGCTTATTGGCTTATTGGCTTGGCTTATGGCTTGGCTTATTGGTTTGACTTATGGCTTGGTTTATTGACTTGGTTTATTGACTTGGTTTATTGACTTGGCTTATGACTTATTGACTTGGTTTATTGACTTGGTTTATTGACTTGGCTTATGACTTATTGACTTGGCTTATGGCTTATTGACTTGGCTTATTGACTTGGCTTATTTACTTGACTTATGACTTGACTTATTGTTTTATTTATGATACATATTAAGAATATATATAGTTTTTTATTTTATAAATAAAAAATAACATGAATAAATAAAATAAATTATAATTGTATATAAATAATAATTGTATATAAATAATAATTGTATATAAATAATAATTGTATATAAATAATAATTATATATAAATAATAATTGTATATAAATAATAATTGTATATAAATAATAATTGTATATAAATAATAATTGTATATAAATAATAATTGTATATAAATAATACTTATATGTAATGCTAATTTAAATATAATAAATAGGGAAGATAACAAAATAGATGATATTTTTATATAAATAAGGTTTAATATATGGTTACTTTTTATTTTATGGGGAAGATAGAATAATAAAAGGGAAGATAACAAAATACATGATATTTTTATATAAATAAGGTTTAATATATGGTTACTTTTTTATTTTATAGGGAAGATAGAATAATAAAAGGGAAGATAGCGAAATAGATGGTATTTTTATATAAATATAGTTCATTGTATGGTCACTTTTTTATTTTACGGGGAAGATAGAACATCTATTTTTCAACATTTATTATAAATATATAAACATTTTTCATTATCATTTATATTGGATAAAAAACACTGTCTTATAACTAAATTTTATTTGCTATAATAGTTTTTATTATTAATTTTACTATTTATTCAGTGAATATACTAATTACATTTATTGTAACATCATACATTCTGTTATCGTAACATTTTTGGTACGGGTTTTTGTGAAAAAGCCGTGATAAAAAATTAATAACCATCATAATAGTCATCTAGAATTATTTTTTTACCATCATGTAGTCCTTCTTTTACATATAATTCAAACTCCTTTTCAACATCAGGATTTTTTCGTATACTATCCTCTAACAGTGATGGAATACGATAGGTACGATCAGTCTGATATTTTTTATAAAATTTATATAATAATCCAATTTTTACATCCCCGATATACAATTGGATTGGTTTGGGTTCTTCTGGAAAACGAACATGCGGGTCTTTACCAACCATCTGTTCTTTCATGGTTGCATATGTTTTTTTACAAAAATCTTTTTTTTCAAGTACATTATCTTCTTCTTTTATTTGAATCTTATCTTTTCCTTTTATAGATGGTAACAATTTACATAATTGTGTTTGAAAAGATTGTCCATTTTCTAATACGGATAAATTATCCAAAAATCCCTTTAGTGCCTCTTCTTTTTGTAAAAAGTGTGGTGAATTGATACAATAACGAAATACAGACTTCATTTCACGTAACAAGGGAAGAAACATGGTATGAAGTGTCATACAATTTGGATCTTCAATGTATTGTTCTCTTTCGTTACCATAATAACAACGATTACGAGATCGATCAGCAACTCCATATAATACTTTTTCCGAATTCAAGATAGATTGGATCATGATCGCATATTCAGTTTGACCTTTTAATAAATGTTCAGGTTCAAATTGTTGTGCAAATAAATTACCAATACGTTCTGGTGACAATTGAAAAATAGTAATATGATTGGTAATGTTGTTTGTAATATGATTTGTAATTTCTTGTTTTTCAATATTTTTATAAGTAACAATAGAAGCCGCTTTTGATAACTCTTCTATTTTTTTATCAAATTTTTTTTCTAATAATTCAATTTCCATTTTTAGTTTTATTTCATATTCATTGCGAATTTTTTCTTCTATTTTAGTAATCTGTTCTTTACGTAGTTTATCATTATGCTTTGCTTCAAATTCCATATCTTCTAATTTTGATCGTACATCAGAATGAATTTGTTCTAACGCATCTTCGTTGTTTTCTTTTAGTGTTTTTACTAGTCTTTCATATTCTTTTTTTATTAATTTTTGATCATCTACTGATTGTTCTGTAGTGTATACTAATTTACTTTGAATTGGTTTAGTTTCGATTGGTTTAGGTTCAGTTGGTTTATTTTCTGATAATAAATTATTTTTATTTTTACATATATTTTGATGATATGTAGTATTTTGCTTTGATGATAATTTTTTTTTACAAAAAATACATTCAAACAAATTAGTTTTTATGTGTGTTTCAATTTCTTTTTTTATTTTACAATTAGTAGTATGATATACAAAATTACTTTTTGATGTAAGTTGTTTTTTACATATTTCACATTGATAAAATTGTTTTTTTATTTCAGAATCAGGACAAATTTGTTCACGTAATACTATACATGATTTAGTAGATTGTTGATGTTTTTTTAGTATTTTTTCTGTTGAGAATTGCTTATTACAGTACGAACAATTCATTGTTACTTAATCATAACTTTTTAAATATTTTATTAAAAATTTAATGGATCTTATTATAATTTAATAAAAAAATATGAATCCATTAGTAGTTTATTATTATTTTAATGAATCTTTTACCAATTTATTAAATTATTAATGAATCTTTTATTAATTTAGTAACATTTTTATTGATCCTTTACCAATTTATTAAATTACTAATGAATCTTTTATTGATTTAGTAACATTTTCATGGATCTTTTACCAATTTATTAAATTATTAATGAATCTTTTATTGATTTAGTAACATTTTTATGGATCTTTTATTAATGTAATAACATTTTTATTAATAATATTTCTAAATTATTTTTTATACTATAAATAAACCATAATAATAAATACATTCTTAATTTATCTTTTTAATAAAATGTGTGTGTGTAATTATTTTTATGATAAAGTTTTTTGTAATAAATAACATTTTTATAAAATAAAATAGTTTTATAAATTTTTTATATTTTTATTTTTATATAAAAATAAAACATAATAAGTTAAATTTTTTCATGATTGAATGTAAGGTTACATATCATATTATATTATACTATATTATTAAAAAATTATATGCTATACGTAAAATGTGAAAGTAATACAGCTTTTACACATCTTTTTTACTCTATTTATTTGCTATAACAGAATATTTACCTTGTCGACCGTTTTCAATAAAATATACGTAAAAACACTAAACATAATTATATAATATTTGTAAATACAATCAAAATGATAAGAAAATAAAAAAGGTCGACAAGGTAAAATATAGTAGTATTTATATTATTTATTCAGTGAATATACTTAGTACATTTATAGTAACATGTTTGTTACGGGTTTTTGTGAAAAAACCGTGAAAATAATAAAAAAAATAGTACAAATATTTTGTAATCTTATACTATTACTAAAACAGTTATGTTAGTGTCATGCGCAAAAGGTAAGATTCGTGACCGTATCACAAAACGTTGTCGAAATACGAAAAGTTCACATAAAAAATCAAGTCCAACATTACGTAATAAAAAATCGTTACGAAAAAAAACATCATATGCATGGGAACGAGCGATTCGTTCGAATGAACGATATTATGAAGATCGTCAGGCCGGAAAGATCACTAATCCTGTTCGTGCATATATAAAACGTGCTAACCAGAGTTACGCACTCACAGTTGATTTATTAGATGTAGCATCTGGGATTTCATGGAATCGAGGAAGCAAAAATGTATCCATGTCTGATATTCGACAAGCTAAAACAGTAGATTCCATGTTACAAACCAATTTTCCATGAGATATGAACCAGCATTTTTATTTTAAAAAGTAAAGTAAAATTATAGTTTATATTATGAGCGATTTTTACCTTGTCGACCGTTTTTATTTTTATCGTATTTATGATTGTATTTACAAATATTATATAGTGTTTTTACGTATATTTTCAATTAAAATAATTAAAAATAATTAATACTATTATTTTATTAAAAATGGTCGACAAGGTAAAAAATAGTGTTTGATTATCTCAAGGTTTTTTTTTCACTGTCTTATAACTTAATTTTATTTGCTATAAGACTGCAAATTTTTTCATCTTCAAGCATTTTTTTTATATAATAATATTTTTTTAAAACCGGTCGACAAGGTTGACTTCTTGTTTCTCTTTCTGCAACCTTTACTCTATATTCTTCTTTTTCTTTTTCCTTTTCATATAATCGAACACGTTTTTCATCACTTTTGCTTTCCCCACTCTGTATGGAATTAGTGTCAGGACTGCTGTTTTTTTCAAATATAGGTATCATTTATATATAGGTATCATTTACATATAGGTATTATTTAAATGTAATTATAAAATAAAAGTTTACTTTATCGACCGTTTTCAATAAAAATAGTATTCTTACTTATTTTAATTAAAAATATACGTAAAAACACGATACATAAATATAATCAAAAATACGAACAAAATAAAAACGCATCGTCTTATAACTCAATTTTATTTGCTATAGTTTTTATTATTAATTTTACTATTTATTCAGTGAATATACTAAGTACATTTATTGTAACATCATACATTCTGTTATCGTAACATTTTTTACCTTGTCGACCGTTTTTAATAAAATAGTATTTTTAATTAAAATAATTAAAAATATACGTAATAACACGATACGTAATGATATAATATTTATAAATACAATGAAAAATAAGAGAAAATAAAAACGGTCGACAAGGTAAATTTTTTGTACGGGTTTTTGTGAAAAAACCGTAGTTTATTAGTAAGATCGTTTTATTTTTCCGTTACTATTTTTACACTTTATTTTATTATTTCTGTTACTTCTTTTACTTTTTTTACTGTGTTTACTTCTTTTACTTTTTGTACTTTTTTTACTCGTTACTTGTTTTTTTCTCTTTTTTTGTCCTTCCATACCATAATCTTCAGGAACAGGATTTACATATGACATGATAACTAGTAGTGGTGTTAAAGGATTAATTTTTTCTGTTACAGAAGTAGGCATATAAAATGTAATATCTTCTTCATATCCGTCTAGATCGAAATAAGGATCATCGGTACGCCTAATTTGATCACTAGGCCATACGATAGATTCAGGTAGAGTAATCGATATAATTCTATTTTCTCCAATAATTTCCTCTCCTACTAATACGGTATCATTTTTTTGTTTACGATGAATAACATACATGTTTTTATGTTCTGTACGATTACCATTAATGGTTATAATATAAGCTTTAAAATATTCAGGACAATCACAATAACCAGGACCTCCGCATCTACACTGAGATTCAGGATCAAATGTAAATGTTCTTTTTATGTTAATTGTAGATAAAGAATCTTGTGGATCAGACATTTTACATATACATTTTTTTTATTTTTTTATTTTTTTATTTTTTTAATTAATATAATGTTATAGCAAGTGTTGTGAGGTATCCTCCATGAACGGAGTAAGGCATTTTATGAAAATATCTTAAATAAATTTTGATTTAGAAATGTAGCATTATATAATAACTATGTCGTGGTTTACTAGTTCCGCAACAACAGCACTAAAAGATAATATTTCCGTACTCACATCCGATGTGTCACACGTAAATGAACATATTTCGGCACTACAAGAACAAGTCGATTCCTTACAAGAAAAAATTACAGAACTCGAAAAACTTATCAAACAAAAACAACGCACAGAAACTAAATCTGAATCATCAACAGATCGTAGTGTTACTCAATTGTATTACGATGGATCGCTGTATCAAGGCGAAATGAAAGATTATGTTCCTCATGGATACGGTATCATGTGTCATGGTAACGGTACTCGTTATGCAGGATGGTGGAAAAATGGATTGTATCATGGTAAAGGAACCATGTATCATCCCTATTATCCTGCTTTTCATGCCAAATGGGATCAACATACGATTCATGGAGAAGGATGGTATGAAGGACATGAAATAGTAATGTACAATCACAGTGTTCCTATTTATTAGAATAAGATCTCATATTATGTTTATTTATCTACGGCTTTTTCGCAAAAACCCGTACCAAAAATGGTACGATAACAGAATGTATTATATTATAATAAATGTACTCAGTATATTCACTGAATAAATAGTAAAAGTACTACTAAAACTGTTATAGTAAATAAAATTGAGTGATAAGATGGTGTATTTATCATTCACTAATGAATGATAATGAATAAAAAAAATATTACATGCTACATTTTTTGATAATTTTTCTTTTCTTTATTGATCGTGACCTTTTTTGTTTACGAGGATGAATTGTTTTTTTACCGAGTTTATTCAATGTATTGTATGCGATCTGTAATTCATATTGTTTACGGTGAAGAGTATCGATTATACTACGTAATGAATGACCAGTCATATCTATTTCTGAAATGTTATTTTTATTATGTATGGTAATGGTAGCAACATGAATACCTCTGTTATCTTTTTGTACAGTAATTGTACTAAAAATAGTTGGTATCAATTGTAATGTTTGATCTCGAACAAGATAGATTCGTACTTCTTCATGACGTACGATCGTATTAAATATAACTGCTACTTTTTCTAGCATTGATTCATCAAGTACATTATCTTGAATACCAAGGGATTCCATTCGAGATCGTATATAGGTCCATTCTACTTCCCAATAACGTACTATTCCTTCTCCAGATACTGCAGCTTGCATTTTACTATTTCATTGTCATTTTTTTTACTTTTATTTTTTATCCAAAACCTTTTATGAAAAGGTCTTACTCTGTTCATGGTGGATACCCCAACACTTGCTATAACATAATTTTGTAATTACATAGTAATAGTTTATTCACGGGTTTTTCAGAACTATAATTTTTTTTTAAAAATAATAAGTATACATTACAAATGGCAGCATGGTTGAGTAAATTATTCGGATACCCGGATGCAGAAACGCAACGTAAAGAGGAAAATAAAGAAATAAAAAGACGATTTCTTCAATTATACAATCAAGTTGGTGGTATTGAAGAAAATGATGAGGAAGAAGCAATACGATTACTTGATATGGTTCGACAAAGAAAACTGATGCATCTCGATCCATCATTAGAAATAAATTCATCACGCACAATACTTATAAGAAAAAAACGTTTTCGTAGAGTAGAAGCAATGGCCGATCGATTTTATGATTTATATGAAAATGGAATTGCACAAGAAGACATTGAAGAAGCAGTCCATTTACTCGATGCATTACGAGCAAATGGACGTATTAATATGCCTGGTTCGGATGATATGTCTTCACTAGATATACTTATACGAGAAGGACGTATTATTCATATGGAAAACGCTGAAGATGTGGAAGAAGAGGATGAGGAAGATGAAACATATGAAGGAGTAGAACTAGATCCATTATTTGCTAGTCATCATTATTACGTTATATCGTATCGTGCTCAAGATGGTTCTCTCCATGTTCCTCTTTTTCAACGTGATGAAGATGGGCGAATGGTTCTATCTTTTTCATTTCATGTACCAAATGGTACGATCCCTTCCTTTATTACGACACGGTTGGTTAACCTAACCAAAATTCCCAAGGAAACTATTGAACAGATGCCAAGAGAGATTCTAGCATCTATGTATTCTAGTTCTACGCTCTTTGTAAAAGAAGTAGGCGGACAAAACAAATATCCTCATCTCACATCTCGTTTATTACAACGAGATGAAGAAGAGGCGAAACGTATTTTATCTGGTATGTTTCCGAAACGTGCTAGAGTATCAGAAAGAGTACTTCTAAAAGGAAAACGTGGTTCAGCTGGAATGGCAGCGACAGCGGCTGCTGTTGATGAAGATCCTGCTTCTGATGCAAGTACTTTAGTAAAACAGAAACAAAGTACCAAGAGAAAAACGAATTCGGATGTAAGTTCAAGTATCGAGGAAAACTGTCCAATTTGTACGGAAGAACTAGTTGGATTTATACTTACCTGCCCTACATGTTTAAATAGTTTTCATCGAACTTGTTTATATGAATATTCCAAAACAAAAAAATCACAAACTGAATTACCATGTCCGATATGTCGTTCAAAATATGCATTATTAGGTAAAAAATCAGTACGGTCTACACGTAAAAAAAATAACAAGAAACGAATGTCACATAAAAAGATCCTGTTGTAATTACAAAACACAATAACAAAAATCATATTTTACCTTGTCGACCGTTTTTATTTTTTTTGTACTTATAATATAATAAATAGTTAAACTAACTTTTACACGGTTTTTTCACAAAGATCTGTACAAAAAATGTTACGATAACAGAATTTATGATGTTATAATACATTTACTCAATACATTCAGTTAATAAATAGTAAAAGTAATACTAAAAACTGTTATAGCAAATAAAATTAAGTTATAAAACGGTTAGCCTGCACCTATTCTGCTTTTCTAAAAGGCAGAAAGAGCATAATTAAGTTAAATGAACCACAATAATTATTTATTGAAAATTAGAAAAGCAGAATAAGTGCAGGTCTATTGTAGACCATTTTCAATAAAATATTATTTTTAATTATTTTGATTAAAAATATAAGTAAAAACACTAAACATAGTTATGTAATATTTGTAAATACAATCAAAATGATGAGAAAATAAAAACGGTCGACAAGGTAAATATTAGTATATTCTGTTACAACAAGTAAATAGAGTAAAAAAGATATGATTTTAGTCATAACCCTGGAGTACGCTCTATCCCGGCCAGCAAGTCTCGTACGTAGGATTACACGGCAGATACCCCGCACCAGAAAATTTGTTGTGTTTCTAGTGTTTAGTTTTACAATCTTTGCGCTTTGTAGTCATGGAATGTTTTTTAGTCATGGAATGTTTTTTAGTTTTTGAATATTCTCGTTTCATACTTTTAGAACGTTTTCCCATTTTTTTATATTTTTTTATTTTTTTATCAACATAAGGTTCGTACTTATAATAGAATAGTTAATCTATTTGAACCACGATAATTATGTATTGAAAATAAAAAAACACATACGTACAGACCCATTCAACACATTGAAATTGCACGACACACAGAAAATGGTTGATAATACAAATACGTCATTTGTTTTCGAATCACAGGACAATGAGTAGACATAATCGAGGTACACGATGAAAACATTGGTTCATCCCCATCAAATTCTCGTTTACAGATCTGTTCCGGTTTCGCCTTACATCCTTGTTCATCTTTTACCAACTCTTCCATATGATCTACTACTGTTGCACATACGACACAGGTCGGATTCGTAAGATGTGTTGGAAGGTTTGCTTTCATACGTTTCCATTCCTTTCGAGCGTGTCGTACAAACGCATTGGTACGAATCACTTCTTTTTGTAATCGATGAATGATTCGTTTTGCTACCAGAATGGATTCCTTGATACGACGCAATTTTCTTTTCGAAATACGAAAGGCACGTTTCACCTTTTTGTATTCATGTGTCATATGTTCCATCGTTACGTTAGTCGTATGAACCCGTTTCATTTCCTGACGCTGTGCAGTTGATTGACGTACAAGATCACGATGTTTTTGATATGCTTCATGTACTTGTTTTTTTAATTGTTGTAATTGCGCACGAATCATAGCCGTACTACGTTGTACTTTTTGTAATTGTGTTTTTCCACGCAATTCAACCTGTTGAGCGTGACTCATCATTTTCTGTGCTTTTTGTGAAGTCATTTTTGCTTTTGCGAGTAATTGTTTTGCTTTGTGCAAGAGGACATCGGGGTCAATATTTGCAGATTGGGCACGACGGATTTCTTTTGAAGAGCGAATGACCTCGGCTTTGGCTTTTATCATGTCTTGTTTCGCTTTCCACATGGTTTGAATACTCTGACGTACCTTTTCTTTTGCGGCAGTTTCTTTTTGTTTCGCAATTTGTACCATACGAACCTTACTTTCAGATAAAGCGTGTTTTGCGTTACGAACATGTTCTTGTGCTTTTAGTAATTCACGTGTTTCTTTACTCATAGGTGATGTGGGTGAAAGTACTAATTTCTTTTGTATTGGTCTTGCTGCTGTATTCTTGTGTAAATAACTAGATGGTTTCTTGTGTAATGGAATAGATGGTTTATTGTGTATTGCACTAGATGCTTTCTTGTGTAATGGTGTTGTTTTTTTATGTAATTGATTAGCAACTTTCTTGTGTAATTGACTAGATGCTTTCTTGTGTAATGGTCTTGATGCTTTATTTTGTAAATGACTAGATGGTTTCTTGTGTAATGGACTAGATGCTTTCTTGTGTAATGGTCTTGATGCTTTATTTTGTAAATGACTAGATGGTTTCTTGTGTAATGGACTAGATGCTTTCTTGTGTAAATGACTAGATGGTTTTTTGTGTAACTGACTAGATGGTTTCTTGCGTGACTGTCTTAATACCTTCTTGTGTAATGGTATTGTTGTATTCTTGTGTAATGGACTAGATGCTTTCTTGTGTAACTGACTAGATGGTTTCTTGTGTAAATGACTAGATGCTTTCTTGTGTAACTGACTAGATGCTTTCTTGTGTAACTGACTAGATGCTTTCTTATGTAAATGACTAGATGCTTTCTTATGTAATGGACTAGATGCTTTCTTATGTAATGGACTAGATGGTTTCTTGTGTAAATGACTAGATGGTTTCTTGTGTAATAATATTGTTTTTTTATGTAATGAACTAGTGACTTTCTTTTTTAATTGACTTATTTTATTTTGTAATCGTCTTACTGTTTTTTTGTGTAATGGTCTTATTTTTTTATCATATACATGTTTTGTTACATATCGGACACGAGGTTCTATTTTTTTTACATGAACCTGTGATTTTTTAATTTGATATAAATCACGTTTCTGTTTATGATGTTGTATTGTTGGTTCCGTTTTTCTATTATACAATGGAGCAATAGATGGCGTTGAAGAAAAAGCAATAGGAATCGCCGGTGTCGAAGAAATAGGAATCCGAATCGGAATCGATACTATCTTTCGTTGAATAGGTGAAGCGGAATCAGAATTCGGATATCTTATCATGACCTGGTATGGATACGGATGATAATCCGGTTTACGTGACGATAGTATGACAGATAGTGGTGGAACCATTGCATATGCACTCCATATACAAGCAACCATTCCTACCACTCGATATAGGAATGACATTTTATATAAGTACTATGATTTTAATTAAATTTTATTTTCAAATTCAAATTCATTTTCACGGCTTTTTCACAAAAACCCGTACCAAAAATGGTACGATAACAGAATGTATAATGTTACAATAAATCCACTTAGTATATTCACACCCTTTTCACTCTATTTATTTGATATAACAGAATATAGTAGTATTTATATATTTTATTCATTCAGTGAATATACTGAATAGATAAGTAATAATAATTAAATTTCTGTTATAGCAAATTTTGGGGTAAGGCCTTTTGTGAAAAGGCATTGAGTATATTCACTGAATAAATAGTAAAAGTACTACTAAAAACTGTTATAGCAAATAAAATTAACTTATAAGATGGTGAAAAAAACAGAGTACGTTCATAACCTTAAATTTTATTTAAATAATTGCTTTTCAGTAAATGATCATTGAATACGTATGGATTGATGGAAAAAATAATACGAGAAGTAAAACTCGTGTACTTACTAAAAACGATATCAAGTTATCCGACATACCAGAATGGAATTATGATGGATCATCTACTGAACAGGCTACTACGACCCAAAGTGAAGTCATTATAAAACCAGTTGCACTTTACAAAAGTCCTTTTCCATTCATTGATTATGTAGTATTATGTGATACATGGTTACCAAGTGGAGAACCACACCCAACTAATACACGAATTACATACCCATCTATTATAAATAAAGGGGAACGATTTGGGTTTGAACAAGAGTTTTTTTTAACAGATCGTACTGGCGTAATATTAACTTATTCTAATGAACCACAAGGTGATTATTATTGTGGAGTAGGCGCAAATCATGCCATTGAACGTAAATGTATTGTTGAAGCAATGACGAATTGTATTACTGCAGGGTTAAAAATTACCGGAATGAATGCCGAAGTTGCACCTGCTCAATGGGAATTACAAATTGATGATATGGGAATTGATGCATGCGATGGATTGTGGATGTTACGTTATATACTAACTAGAACGGTAGAGTCATATGGATTTGGTATTACATTCCATCCAAAACCATTATCAAACGAATGGAATGGATCGGGTTGTCATACAAATTTTAGTACGACGCAAATGATGGAACCAAATGGTTATTCATGTATTCTTGATACCATTACTAAATTATCTAAAACGCATACTACTGATATACTTTATTACGGTGAAGATAATCGTATGCGTTTATCAGGAAAATGTGAAACCTCTTCGTATGATACATTTAGTTATGGAGTAGGAGATCGTACCGCTAGTATTCGTATCCCACATTCTACCTATGTAAATAACTATGGCTACCTAGAAGATCGACGACCAGCAAGTAATATGGATCCATATGTTGTTGCACGTATTTTATTATCCACTATTAATTCATAATTACACCTTAATTTTATTTGATATAACAGTTTTAGTATCAATTTTACTATTTATTCAGTGAATATACTGAATAAATGTATTGTAACACCATTTAGCCCTGGGTTAATTCTACAATTTTTATTTATAATTATTATATTTATCGTATTTTTTACGTAAAACGTTAACAAAATATACAACAAAATTGTAGAATTAACCCAGACCTAACACCATTAAATTCTGTTATCGTAACATTTTTGGTACGGGTTTTTGTGAAAAAGCCGTGTAATTACAGGACCTTTTGTGAAAAACCTTAAACAAAATTAAATTAAAAAAAATATTAATATTACTAGTAAATAAAGAAATGTCATTACGTACCTTAAATTTATCTGCCTCCATTTTACATTATGTACTAGCAGTAGGATTTAGTGGTTACTTTGTATATGTAAATAAAAAGTATCCAAATTCATCGGTCCAAGGTGTTGAATTATCTATGCGAGATCATACATTACATATTGACAGAATTCCAAAAGATAGTACTACATGTCAATCATTAGTCCCCTGTTTTAAAGATTTATCTTGTAATACACTGGGTGCAAATCCAAGTACTTCTACCGTATGTAATGATAGTGGCACGTGTGTACATACGTATTCTACCAGTACGACTACAAATACAATTGATATTACAGTCATTCAAGGAATGTTGGTATCATTTTTTCTCATTACGGGTACCTTTCATTTGTTTTATTATCTTGGTGGTCATCCAAGTAAAACAGAACCTGGTGGAGAACCACTTCCTGCTACGTTTTCCAATAATTATACTCGTATGATTGACAATAAAAATAATTATTTACGTTGGATTGAATATTCCATTACCGCCACACTTATGTTGTATGTTATTGCTTGGACATCCGGTATCAAGGATACAAATGTGTACTTGTTATTGTATGCTACCAATATCGCAATGATGACTCAAGGACAATTAGCGGAGACTGCCATACGGGATGGAAAAGATTGGCGCACTCCGATGATTACTGGATTTGTCTTATTGATTGCAGAGTTTTCCGTAATTATTCGTAGTTTTTATTTACGATTATCACAAGTAAAATCATTTGTAAATAAAGCAGAAAATAGTGACTTGGTAGGAAACCAAACCATCCCCGGTTGGATCTCCGCAATGATATGGGTCTTGTTTATCTTCTTTTCGTGTTTTGGTATTGTATCATTAATCGGTGCCGGTGGTGTATCCTATGAACTAGTTGAAAAAGGTTATATTATCTTATCTTTTGTAGCCAAAGCAGTGCTCGGAGTGTTTGTAGCATATGGAACGTCACAACGTCAAAAACCATGGAAATTACAGTAACATAATGTAATGATTTTTATTTAAAAAAAATAAAATCACAAGTATTTCTAAATAAAGTATGTTTAGAAATCAAAATCATAGTACTCGTTCGAAACGAAAAAATTGTCTCCGTAAAGGAAAACAATGGGTCAACAGAAAATCTAAATCATACTGTCGTCGTAAGTCAATGCGAAAATTACCTCGAACCATTCCTTCGATGCGAGCTGCATTACGCAACTATCCTGTATGCATTCGTTTTCGTGTTGGTATCGTAGATGAAAATGAAAGGGAACAAGATGATGATGCAAAACTAAACGAATTAACTCCTGCAGCAAAAGCATTATTTGAACAAGCAATTCGAAAACGTTTTGTCTCTCAACTAGATGAATCATCTGGTATTGTTATTCGTCCTACCGCAGTACAATTTGGAGAAGACGAATATATTGTGTTACGAGCGGTTATGGATCGTAATCCTCTTACCTATAAATCTTCTGGATTTACATTGGCAGAATGGGTGGAAGTAATAAATGAAAAAAGTATTTGGCAGTATTCATTTGGTGGAGATGGTGAACGTTATGTATCTTCGGATGGTACGTTGTATAAATTTACTGGTGTAGCAGTATGTGAGTAATCCTATGATATTTTTACTTAAAAAAAGTATATGAAATGAATTCACTATAATGGTATAGTGAATTAATACCACGACTTTTTCACGAAAACCCGTACCAAAAATGTGAATATAACAGAATGTATGATATCGTACGTTTTTCTAATGACGGTGACGATCGCAATGAGCAGCATAGTAACAATCATGACATTGTAATGTTTTATAGGAAACGTAATCGTCATAGTGTTCCGTACCTTTTGATGGAATCGAATATTCCACTGCATCGGTTTTCTCATTATCATGTGTGCTAGGGCTAATAATGGTAGAAGATAATGAAGGATTCATGTGTTGAACAGACATTTTTACAATAGGTATAACTTGTTATTATATCATACTTTTTTTTCATTTTTTGTACTTTTTTTCTATTTTTTTATTTTCTATTTCCCATTTCAAAAAGATACAAAAACAATATTAAATAAGATTCTAGTACTAAACTAAAGACACATGGACGTTGCATCTGTCGTTGTAAATCATCTTTCCGATAAAAAATCCGAATTGTCAATTGAATTAGAAACGATGGCAACGGTTTCACCCGAAATGGTTCCATTTACTTGGCGAGCATGGATTATTCCTCGTTTTTGTACAGTACTTTATATGGGATTACTCATTTATTGGATCATAACGGAACAAAATGGGTTTTCCAATTCGATACCATCAATCATTACCCCATCCACTGATATTACTGCATATGGTTATATTGGGTATCATGCTATCGGATTATCGATGTGGGCAGTCGTCGCCAATCAAGAAACGATTATGGCATTTGCGATTCCATTGTATGCGATCGCTTCGTATCCGACTCGAAAAATAATTCACGTCGTATCACAACTAATTGGAATGGTATGTGGTATTGGTGGTATGGTGGCGATACTATGGTATAAAAAATCATCTGTGGCATTATCTGCAGCGGGAACCACCATTACTGTACCAGTGGTTAATCAACCTTTTTACATTCCATATTCTCCTCATGCATGGATTGGTATTTTTTTTATGCTAACATGGATTGTACAATGTATGGGCCGATGTTTCCCTGAACGATTTACGATTAATTATCATCGTTTCTGTGGTCGTATCTTGTATAGTACGGGATTATTATGCTGTTGTTTAGGAATCCAACAACAACAAACACGTCAATTGGTTTCTAGTTTTACTTCTGTCATCACAAATGCAACCGCAACTACAACAAATGATACAATCACAACTTGGTGGTGGAGTCAACCCTCATTGGCTGTATTATTATTATGTATTACAGGTGCGTCTACATTTTATTACAAGTTATTATAACACGGCTTTTTCAAAAAAACCCGTACCAAAAATGGTACGATATCAGAATGTACGATGTTACAATAAATGTCTTCAGTAAATAATAATACAAATACAATAAAAAAAAGAAAAGTACTATCATGTTTCATAATCGTTTGATTATGAAAGGGACAAAACGCACATCTTTTTCACTGTATTTATTTGCTATAACAAAATATAGTGGTACTTTTTATATTTATTCAGTGAATATACTGAGTACATTCATTATAACATCATAATTTCTGTTATAGTAACATTTTTGGTACGGGTTTTTGTGAAAAAGCCGTGATATTACATTATATGTACTAAATTACTAGTAAAGGGTCTGACTCGTACCGCTACCACAGGATTTCTTTCTTGTTCTTCTTGTTCTTGACATTGTTTCTTTTCTTTTTGTTCTTTTTCGATTGCTTTTCGAATGATTCGTTTATCACTCGGTAATGTATACCAGTCATCTTCACGTTTCACGTACCCATATTCTGTCAAGATACGGTGACCCACTTCTTCCACCGTTAATGGTGTATCACGAATATCGGTAATTAATTGACGATACAATTCAATCGGGGCAGGATCCTCGTGAATCCCTTCCGGAAACCAACCGGTCATACGATTTTCTTGTGGTTCCGGGAGAGGTACATCCCACCAATGTTGACCATTTACACAAATGGATCGGATGTCTTTTTCGTGGGGAAAACTAGACAATATCGGTGGCATGTACCATGATCCACCTGCTTGTCGTAACACCAAATGAATGAGAATCGGTGCTTCCAATGGGTAAAAATTCAAGGGTTGATGATCTTCTAATTGCTTTCCCTTGTAAATTAGTCGTTGCACACAAGGAAGAAGAAATCCACGATTTCCAGCGGCTACGGCTACTTTAAATCGACCAACGGTCAAGGAAGGATCGACGCATTCAAAGGTGTTGGAATGTCCAGTTAACGTTTTGACTGTAATTGTGAGCATGATAGATACAATTTATTACAAGATGATTTATGTTTCATTTTTTCGTAACATGAGATATAAAAAATAGAGAATGAACGTTGGTTTTATTTTTTTCATGGTCTGTTTATGGTAGTAATTAAAACATAAAAGTTATCAATCATATTATATTATGTAAATGTAGTAAAATTGTATATAATTATTTTTTTATGGGGAAATGGGTAAAAATATACTGTTTGCCCCCAACTTTTTTGTAAATAATAAATAAAAACCTAAGTTACAAAAAAGTTGGGGGCAAACAGTATATTTTTACCCATTTCCCCATTTACTGTAATTCTAAAAATACTTTTGTTCCATGATGTTTATCTTCTTGAATCTTTATTTTTGCTTGAATAAGAAGTCCTTTAAATCGTTGTGAAGATAATACAATTTTATCATTACTTTTATTATATTCATCGTACAAAACTTTAATTCGTATAAATGTATCACTTGGTCTATATTTGTCTAAAAAAACACTAATTGGATTATTTATTTTTACATATTCGTTTTGTTCCTGTTCTGCACTAATTGATGTAACATATTTACCTTGAGTACTATGCCATGCATCAATAAGAAGGTATAAAAGACCGTTACGATATGGTTCAGTTTTGACTAGGTTTTTTAATTCTTCTTTTATTTCTCTTTGAAATTCTAATTGCGGTTCTTTTACGAATTGATATGGAAATTCCCTTATTTTCATACGTTTTTCAATTGCTTCAGAAATTCCTCCTGATACTTTTGGTATATCATTACACATCATACCTAGTGTAAATTTAGGTACATATGTAAACGCATTTTTATGAAGAAATCGTACTGTTAATGGATCACGTCCAGTTAATAAATTAATTTTTGTTTTTCGAATCACAGAATTATCATCTGGTTCACTTGTCATTAAACATCGTGCAAATCGTGCTTGTGCTAATTCCGAACATGCTCTTCCCGATCCTTTACTTTCATCTGTTAATATATCAACTGGTAAAGCAACATAATAATGATTTTCACCCAATACTGTTTTTAATGCGTCATGTGTAAGACCTTTTCCATTACGACCCACGCCTTTCCAAACAATAAATACTTCATTTATATTTTCTCCATAAAGAAAGATAGACATAGATGACAAAAAACTAGCGTAATCAGTATCTGGAATAATTGTTTTTAGTACATCTTCCATTAGTTTCATTTCATCTGTATTACGTTCTGGCATAGGGTAACCACATGTTGTCAAAATACGATCTGTGGCATAAATTGTAACTACTTCTTTTGTTGTTATATCAATTGCTTTTTGATTTTCAAAACAAAACCAATTTGGTTTTTGATCAAACGTTGATAGAACATCATTGTTCATAAATCTACCTTGTGCAACTTTAAAGACAGATTCCATTTTACATGCTTTTTGTAATTGTAGTGCTTGTGATTTTATGAGACTAAGATATTTACTTTTTTCGCTATCATCTTTTATTATAAGTCTTTTATATTCATTATGGTACCATGCTAATAAATCTTCTGATAAATATTTCATAATAGGACTCATAATTACATTTTTGTCTCCGATTACCCATTTTGTTCCATTATAATGAATCCAACCATGTGAGTCTGTATAATATAGATTATCTTGATATGTTTCAAATAATGCTTCTGAAATAGAATAATCTGTTAATTCTCCATTTTCTTTAATTTCATGTAATAATCGTACTACAATTGGACTTTTAGTAGGGAAAAACTTTTTTATATTAACACCATCTTGTTTTAACCATCCATATAATAAACTAATACTAAATGATGTATTTTCTTTACATTGTATCCAAGCACTTATACAGTCTGATTCATCAAATCGTTCATATCCAGATGCATGTGATATTTCAATAAATTTATCACGTGGTAATTTATGTGTCTTCATCATTACTAATAAAGCCAACCACATATTATAATTAGTAAAACGTTTTTTATTAACTACTTCTAACATGTTTAACATCTTATGCTGTTTTTCATCATCAAGTACATCATCTTCATAATATTCATTTGCCTCTTTTACACCTTTGGACATTTAAAACGCCGATTTTTATATGACTATAAAAATATTATTCTTTATACTGTTTTGACTTCCTTTTTGTTTTTCTTGATGATTTTCTTTTATATTTTTATCACTCCCATACGAACCTTGAAATATAAGTAACATAATTTCACTTGGTATGTCTTTTATTGTATCTTTTATGTTACTCTTGAGTTCTTGATAAGTTATTCCGATTTTCTTTTGTAATCGTGACTTGAAGACACTAAAGAAATTCTCTATGGCGTTTGTAAAATGCTGATAGGGAACAGCAGAAAGTTTATAATCTTCACTCTTATGATGAATTGTCATTTTATAAAAATGAATTATTATAATAAAAACATTATTTATTATAAAATAATCTAATGTCAGTCTTATCTGAATCATTATGGAAAGATATACCTAATTTTGAAAATTATCAGGCTCATCCAGATGGAGAGATTAGAAATAAAACTACAAAACAAGTATTTACAACTGGATGTAAAAAACATAGATATATTTCATTAAATATTAACGGTACATCAATTGCAAAGCATAGATTAATTGCATTAACATTTATAATAAATGATGACCCAGTAAATAAAACACAAGTAGACCATATTGATAATAATAAGAAAAATAACCATAAAAATAATTTAAAATGGATATCAGCTTCAGATAATGTTAAAAAAGCAGTTAATATTGGAAGAAAAGATGGACGAAGCGGGACTACTCCGATTAAAGTTTATTTTCCAAATGGAACAACAAAAAATTATCAATATCAAATAGAAGTAGAAAAAGAATTAAAATTAAAAAATAATAATGTAATTAAACAAAGTATCAATATAAGAGATGGATATTATTATGGTTCAAAACCTAGACTAAATAAATGGATTTATAAATTTGAATATATAACCCCAAATATTGATAAAGATATTATTAAAAAAGATATAATATTAGAAGGTTATAAACATTTAGTTGCATGTAGTAATGGAATTATTATAAATAAAAATAATGGAAAAGAAATTACTGGTTCAAATGATGGTAGATATTATAGAATTAAGTGTTCACAAAAATTTATTAAAGATAAAGATGATTATAATTCAAGTATATGCAAACATAGATTAATCGCTTTAACATTTTTACCAAATCCAGAAAATAAACCTTATATAAATCACATAAATGGAATTACAACTGATAATAATATTAATAATTTAGAATGGTGTACTCAGTCTGAAAATATAAAACATGCTATTCAAAATAATTTAATTAAACACATAAAAATATCTGAACCATATGATAATAATAAACATAATGAATCAAATACTTTATATCATTATTCAGAACCTGTATTACAATTAGAATTAAATGGAAATATAATAAAAGAATACCCAAATATTGAAATTGCAGTAGAAAACTTTAAAAATCAAAATATTAAAAATACTTGTACTGAGTATAGAAAAAAAAATTATAATAACACGAGTTGTGGATATGGATGGTGCTATAAAAATGATCATATTGGGCAATATTTTAATGAAAAAATTAAAGAAATTTTTCCTGAATTAACGGAAGAACATATGATAGATTATAATCATATAAGAAAATATATAATTAATTTAACAAGACCAATTATACAATTAGACTTGGATGGTTCATTAGTTAAAGTATATGATAATTCATTAATTGCTTCAGAACAATTAGGTATAAATAGTTCAAATATAAACTCATCAATACACAAAAATAATAGATTATGTAAAGGATATAAATTTAAATATATGACATATGAGGAAAGTATAAATCCATTGATTAATTATAAAAAAAAAACACCGGAATATACTAGGATGCAACTAAACATACCAGTTAATAAAAATTTAAAATCAGAATTTTGCAATATACTCCGTGAAAATACAAATACTAATGGAGAAATTAAATTAACAATGCCTATTGTAGAATTAAAGAATGATGGAACTATTAAAAAAATTTGGTCAGGTCAAAGGAAAATAGAAATAGAATTAAATTTACCAAGAAATACAATTTATAGATATATTCATACTAATAACAAAAATTGGAGATATTTAACACCTGAAGAAATTAGTGAATAAATTTTTTATAATAATTTAAAATATATTATTTCTTTGTTCTAATAATCTTCTTTACCATCTTGTTTTATTCTATAATCATAACTGGTAGTCCCGAAGACGAACCTAAATCAATGTTTCAATCACACCGTTACTTTACACGTGATAAAAATAGTTGTTTGAATATGTTGGGGATAGTCAAACATATGATATACAACAAGAGAAAAAGACCTACCGAGTTTGTTCGTGGGCAATAATAAATTACTATCACTTAACTTATGTTAAGAAAAAGATAGTATATAAGTTGATTTTACTGACTTCAATGTCAATCTTTGAATAAAATGAACTCTTAATAGAGGTCATTTAATTTTTTATGCTGAAAAATCGGCGTTTTAAATGTCCAAAGGTGTAATAATTGTGCTTTCATTTGTCTTCCTAATTGTGTTGAATAAAATTTTGATTGTGTATCATTGGGCATAGTCAACATATAATCTGATAAATGAAGTATTTCCCCTTGTGGAACTACCGGTATATGACAATATGGTTTATCTATAGTTGTTCCGTATGGTGTACGAAACCATAATTTCTTTCCATATACCTGTGGATCAATATGTTTAAAACGATTTTTACCGACAAGTTTTTCGAATAATTCTTGTTCATCTTCAGGATGAAATTGATCACGTATAATATAAATTTTTTTGAAAATAATATGAAAAGAAATTTTTTTAGGATGAATACTTTCTGTAAAAACAAAACCATTTTTGTAATGACCAGAATGTTGCAATAATAATTCTTTTATTTCCGATCTTGTATGTTGAATATATTCAGAATTATCCGAATATTCATCATAATCAAAATATAGTTTCGTAATCATTGATAATTTTTCAAATGGATATGCTTGTAAAATATCTTTTGTTATAGAACTAGGGTAAAAGTGTTGTAATCGTTGTTCACGATTCTCGGAAGTAACATAAATTGTATCGCATAATTGAATCATTATTAATTCTGTTTATAAATTTACAAGAAAATAAAAAAATCTGTTTTTTTTTATTACTGTTTCTATTTTTTTTGATTTTTAAATTATTTTCTTTTAAACATTATAAGATAAACATATTATGCGTGATAAATACAAGGTATTTATTCCTATTGATCCATACAATACAGATAATGGATATAATGAATTTATTTTTCAAACACGTCAACAAGTACAAGATTTTATTAGTGTATCAGAAAATACATTAAATACAATGATTCATCGTAAAATTAGTTTTACTCAAAAAAAACATAAGCATTTATTAGGTATTAAAGTAGAACGATTAGAAACAAAAAAAAAGATAACAAGTAAGTGTGAACAAAAAGAAATTGATCCAATAGAATTTCAACGTAAATTAATAGAGAACAAACACAAAGAGTAAATTAACACACCCTTTTCACTTTATTTATTTGCTATAACAGAATATAGTAGTATTTATATAGTTTATTCAGTGAATATACTAAATAGATAAGTAATAGTAATTAAATTTCTGTTATAGTAAGTTTTGGGGTAAGGCCTTTTGTGAAAAGGCCTTGAATTAAATACAATAAAAAAAATAAATAAAAATAATTTCTTGTACCTATTATAAAAATGGACAAATCTTCATTTGTTGTTGTTGATTCCAATGGTAAACCATGTTCCTCAATCTTGGTAGCGAAATCACCCGCCGCTGCAGCTAAAAAAGCGTATCGTCACTGCCTTCGTTCTTCATTAAAAAATAAGAAACAACGTAGTGGATCGCATCGGATTAGTGTTAAACGTAAAAGTAGCGCAAAAGTGTTTACCTACAATGTCAAAGAACATTATGCTCCGACGACAATAATGATTGCCGGTAAAGAAATTCGTTTCCGTTATACCACGACAGCAAAACGTGTACAATCAGTCAAATCCAAATCCAAATCCAAATCCAATTCAAAGTCGAAATCCAAATCAAAGTCGAAATCCAAATCCAAGCCCAAATCGAAATCGAAGCCCAAGTCAAAATAAAAATTGACTAGAAAATAAAATGTTACCAATGTTTCACTACAAGCATGATTTGATTTATAAAAAAATATGTTCAAACGGTTATAAAAAACACAACTTTTTCATTCTATTTATTTTCTATATCAGAATATAGTAGTATTTATATTATTTATTCAGTGAATATACTGAATAAACTGAATAAACCATTATATTAATTGACATTCTGTTATAGCAAGTTTTGGGGTATCCGCCATGAGCGGAGTAAGGCCTTTTCACAAAAGGTCTTGATAAAAAAAATGATATATAAATGTTTTACTTATCTGTACACAATATAGATTATACAATGTCACGATTTATCTTTCTTCATGATGGTTATAAAACTACATTATTTGAGCACGAAAATACATATGAAACATTAAACGAATACCGGACATATTTTACAAAAACTTATCCGTGCTTAAGTGAATGGAATTCACGTATGAATTGGTTTATGGAAACCAATCAAGAAGATCATATGGTTGAAATTCATTGTGAAACAAAATGTGAAGGATATACTACCTTATGTATACGAAATACAGAGAATGAATATACATTACAATTTCCGTTTCCTCCGTATATGACGTATTATCAATTACGAACAATCTTTTCCTTGTTGCTTCCCAACACAGAAATAAACATTTATTTAAAAAAACAGGACATTTACTATAAACCAAAACATGAATTTATCTTTTTACCTGGTCAATGTACGGAATATACAGTGGATACGAATCACTATCCCCTACTTATCTCTACTACTCTTCCAGAAGTAGTGCAGAGTCATGGTTGATAGTACGTATTATTTTACACCTTTGGACATTAAAAACGCAAGGTCTTTTCACAAAAAGCCTTACCCCCAAAACTTGCTATAACAGAATTATTATGATTATATTTAATTTATTCAGTGAAAATACTGAATAAATAGTAAAATTACTAATAAAAACTATTATAGCAAATAAATGAAGTGATAAGGAGGATGTGAATTAATCCGGTTTAAAATAAACAAGACTTTTTCACACAAACTTTACTATATTTATTAAGTATATTCATTGAATAAATATTAAAATAAGTTATAGAAAACAAAATAGAGTTATAAGATATTGAAAATAAGTTTTCACCTTTATTAACTGTATGGTTAAATACTATACTAAAAAAAGTAAAATAAAGATGTAAAGATACGGGTGAAAAGTTATTCACAATTTATTTTTCTTATTATAAATATTTTTATTATTTTTATTTGAATATCTTATTTTATCATTTTTTTGTTACTGAAAATAAATAGTTTATTTATTTTTTTTTATTATAAATTAACTGTGAACAACTTTTCACCCTATCTTTTCACCATTATTATGATTATTTATAGTATGAGTTAAGGTTATAATTAATAAAGGTGAAAAGTGTAAAAAGATAAAAAATATAAATTAAAAAAGTTTAAATATAATCTTTAAGATTATTAATATAAAATGTTGGAATATCGTTCTGAATCGTATCCGACCCAGAATTATGAAGTTATTGTTGATCTTCGAGCATGTGCCTATATAGAAGAAAATATTGATAATATTGAAGTTGGTGGATTGTATGATGAACGTAGACCTACAGGTAAAAAGATAGTAGATTGTAAAATTGAACCATTATTGTTAGTTAATTTTTTTGAAGGATTTAAACAAGTAAAAGGTTCAAAGTGGGGAAAACGAATAGATTCATATACACAAACAAAAGTAAATCCAAGAAGAATGATGACTACTTCGACATCATTACAAGGTATTCCTCGTATTGTTCGTCATACCATTTGTAGAGAGAATATGTATGATTTTGATATTGTAAATTGTCATCCAGTATTGCTTGTATGTTGGTGTGATTCTAAAGGGATTGTATGTGACAATATAAGGATATTTAATGAGAATCGTGCTTTACGATTTTCAGATGTTCAACACGTATTACAATGTAGTAAAGATGATGCGAAAACATATATTCTTAGACTTACTAACGGAGGAGGAATGACTGGTAAAAAGAATGAAGATATATTAGAAAAATTACAAATACTAGAATGGTTTAATCCTTTTATTACTCAATTATTTACTATTCGTGAGCGTGTAAATGATATATATCCTGAATTAATGAAAAAAGCAATAAAAGCAAAAGGCTCAGATTATTATAACTTACATGGAGTAATCATTTCATATCTTCTTACTAACTTAGAGAATCAAATTTTACAAATTATAGTAAATGGATGTATTAAAAAGAAAGTAAAAATTTCAGCATTAATTTATGATGGATTTATGGCATACAAAGAATCTGTTACAAATAAACAAGAATTATGTGAATATTTAGAAAAAGAAGTTGTGCGAGCATCTGGATATGTTATAAAGATTGTGGAAAAAGAAATGTTAGAAGGAATAGTTATTCCAGAAGAATATCTAATGAAAACAGAAAAAGAAGAACTAGAAAAACAAAATGAAAAAGAAGAAAAACAAAGAGAAAGAGAATTAAAAAAACAAGAAAAAGAAACTTTTAAAAGTTATAAAAAAGAACAACGGGAATTAAAAAAACAAGTAAAGGAGCAAGAAGTAGATAATGATAAAAGTGACGGAGAACTTGCTGATTTATTTTTAGAAAAGAATGAAGGGTCTATTATGTATAATAAGAATGTTGGTTATGGATTTTTTTATAATCATAATACTAGATTGTGGTTACAATTTAATAATTTTGATTCATTAAGTGATAGTGTTATAAAATTACTTAATATTCAAGAAGCAAAATGGTTGAAAAACGTTATTCATATGATAAAATGTAAGTTGATGAATAATGAAGATGATGTGACTCGTTTTAATATGGTTGAAGGATTAATTGCATTAGATAATCTTTATGTATTTGATATGAAAATCAGAGAAAATAGATTACGAGAAAAAGAAGATTATTGTTCTTTTTTTTTAAAACGGACATATAAAGAGTACAATAAAGAATGGGTAAATCAATACATTGGTTCTTTATTGTGTCCTGAAGGAAAGTATAATCAGGATTTAATTAATCAGTTTATGGAATTAATTGGTTATGTTTTTACAGGAGAAAATAATTTAAAGTATATGTTATTGTTTATTGGAGCAGGAGATAATGGTAAAAGTTTATTCCTAGAATGTATAATGAATTTATTGGAACAATATGCAGTAAGTGGAAATTCAAAAATTTTCAAAAAACCACGATTTGAGAATGATAACCATGAGGCACATCTGTTTCCACTATTAAATAAAAGAGCAACATTTATTAGTGAAATGGATGATAAAGATGAATTTAATTGTAAAATGTTAAAAGCAATTTCAGGTAATGATTCTATGAGTATTCGTAATAGTGGTTCTCCTATTACACAAACTGTTACATTAAAAACAGTAATGTTGATTGCAACAAATGTAGTACCACGATTTGATGATATTGTTTTTGCAGAGCGTTTAGTATGTGTTAATTTTCCTAATAAATTTGTTCGTGATGCAAATAAAGCCTCTGAAATAAAAAGTCATTTGGATGATTTATTTTGTGCAATAATGGATGGTGCATCTAGATATTATCAACGAGACAGAAAAATTAACTTATTACCAGTAATTAAAAATTATACGACGGAAATTAAAATTAGTAAAGATCCATTTTCTCAATTTATTCTTCATTATAACTTTAAAAAAGGTAACAAAAAAGAATATTGTAAAGACATATATCAAACTTATGTTGATCACCTCAGACAAAATTCTCATATACCGAAAGGAAAAGAAACATTTTATAAAGAAATAGAAAAGTACTTTCATATTAATGAAAAAGAAAAAGACAAGAAAGGATATTTTTATTTCCTATCAAGAGAAAATGAGGAAGATGAATAATACTAAACATAAAAATAAAAATGAAATAAAAAAATATTTAAATATAATCTTTATATATTAATAATGTCAGATTCACAGGTAGATAAGAAGGAATACAATAAAGCTTATTACGAAAAGAATAAAGAAAAATTACGATTATATAATAAGTCTAACCAACAAAAGAAATATGAAAATGAAGAGGAACGTAAAAAAATTCTTGCTAGAAATAGAAATCGATATGAAGAAGTAAATAAAATCTATAAAGAATATCAAAAAACCTCAACCATCTCTATATAATATTTTCATAATAATTAATTATGAAACATTGAATTGCGAGGATAGATGCGGTCAGTATATTGCTCCAGAAGAGAATGAAGTGTCTTTTCATTTTGGGAAGGATTAGATACCTTCTTAGCGAACTTAATCTTATATGGCGTAAGTGGTCCCCAAGTATTAGAAGTATTCGCCTCACTCAATCTGACTTCATGAGTTCTCTCAGTCATACCTACTTTTAGAATATCTGGCATAGATGAATTTGAGAAGACGTAGATATATCCGTCAGTCATTTTTGATACTTTTTACCTTGTCGACCGTTTTTCATTTTATTTAAAAATATTATATCGTGTTTTTACATATATTATTAATTAAAATAATTAATAATACTATTTTATTGAAAACGGTCGACAAGATAAACTTTGGATACTTTGGTTTTGTTGGTGCTGAACAATTCATCTTTTAGGTGTAATCCAAGTACTCGTCTGTCTAACATAGTTATTTTTTATTAGTAGAATATGTGTAAAGAATAATTGATTTTTATAAGTTACTTTTTTTCATATAATGCTATAACATCATTCCATTCTCTTTTTTTTGTGCCATCATAAGCGATTGCATATTTATTATCAAGTAACCATTTATTTATATGAATATCATTATAATAAACATCCGCTAGAATACGACCATACTTTTCAAGTGAAATATTCCTTAATGTCACTTTTTTTTGAAAAATTAAATCATGTAATGCATCACGAGAACGTTCCGCATATTTTTTTTCAGATTCATGTTTTGTTTTAATCTCCGGTGAATCTATTCCATTTAATCGAATAGCAAATCGAAATAAAGGTGAATTTTCATAGGGGAGTTTTTGAGCGATTGTAATCGTATCCCCATCATATACTTTTATTACAATACCATCTGTAATAGGTGGTACAAATACTAACGTATCTTCCCATTTAGGAAGAGGTGTAGTGTCAACTTTAGTACCAGGTGTGTCAATAATTTCGACAGTTTCAACGTTAGAAGTAGTTTCAAGTTTAGAAGTAGTTTCAAGTTTAGAAGTAGTTTCAAGTTTAGTTTCAGTTCCTAAACATATTCCCATTTGATTTATCTCATAATTATATAGTATGATTAATTTCATTTTTTTATCATCTTCTTATAACTCACTATTATTTGCTATATAATAAATTCTGTTATCATAACATTTTTGGTACGGGTTTTTGTGAAAAAGCCGTGATAAAAACGGTCGACAAGGTAAAATTTTTAATAAAAATAAAATATTGTAAAATTTTTAATAAAAATAAAATATTGTAATATTAATAAAATGGCTGACTTATTAATAGAACTTCTTCATGGCGAAGATTACAGAGATATGTTTAAGCCCGATCAATATAGAGAAATATATCGTTTGGTTAACAAAATAAATGAATTAGGAGGAATTGATGATGAAATTGCTGAAGATACGTATAAGGGAATAAGTAGGAGACTTATGTTTGACGACACTTACAAAGACAGAGAACGATATGGTGCGTTACGTAAAATAGTAAGAATTATGAAAAAATCCAAACCAAAAACACTCATTGTATTCGATTTTGATTGCACGTTAACCACAAAACATTTTTATTATTTTATGAACGATTTAGAAAGTTTTAATAATAATCCACTATGGGAATCTATTGAATTAAAAAATAATTATGAAGTATTAAGACATAATATCGAAAATGGTGATCTATCTTTACCTGATAAAGAATTGTTAATTAATGAGTTTTTTGGTGGCAATGAACGACTTCAATCACTAATTAGTATGATAGAAACACTAAAAAGTGATGGATGCACTGTGAGAATTGCATCAAGAGGTTACAAATCTCAAATTATAGCATTTATGAAAAATCTTGGACTTAGTCATTTGTTTGCGGATGATCATATTACTGGAATTGAAAAAGACAAATCTCAACTACTTAATGAGTATATCCAACAACTTGTATATGACCACATTTTTTATATTGATGATGATTCTAAAGAACATAATGGTCTTCTTAACTTTTACGAGATGGGAGAAAATCAAGATAAAACGCAACTATTTAATAAATGGGTAATAAGTGAAATTTCTTATTATTTTTTTACAAAGTTGGTTAAAAATGAGAATGGATTAACCAAAAATAACCTATATGAAATAACTAGATTTATAATATACCATAATGATCCAGATGTATATGAAGGTAAAAAACGACATGGTAAGAAACGACATGGTAAAAAACAACATAGTAAAAAACGAAATAATAAATGTGAGTCATCTACAAAAAAACAGAAACGATCTAAAAAATAAAAATTGTTACTATATCAACCTCCTTTTTATCAAGACCTTTTCATAAAATGTATTACCCCTCTACAATGGGTCCGTACTTATTATTATGCTTTTCTAAAAAGCATAAAAGCAGAATTAACCTAAATGAATCACGATAATTATTTAATAAAAAATCAAAAAGCAGAATAAGTACAGGCCTACTCTACAACACTTGTTATAACAGAATTTTAATTAATACAAGGTCTTTTGTGAAAGGCCTTACCCCAAAACTTGCTATAACATAAATCTAACTATTATTACTTATCTATTCAGTATATTCACTGAATAAACTATATAAATACTACTATATTCTGTTATAGCAAATAAATAGAGTGAAAAGGGTGTGAGTATATTCGTTAAATAAATAGTAAAAGTACTACTAAAAACTATTATAGCAAATAAAATATACAAATTTTATAAATTACTATAAATATATAAATAGTATTATTTATATATAAGATGATAAAACGTACATTCTCAAGAATTGCTTCTAATTATGCTTCATTACCTGTAGAAATTGTAAAAGGCAAAGATATCTATTTATATGATAAAAATGGAAAAAAATATGTAGATATGTTAGCTGGATATAGTGCTGTTAATCAAGGTCACTGTCATCCACGTATTATTGCAAAATTAATTGAACAATCCAAAATACTAACATTATCTAGTCGTGTTGTTACTAACGATAAATTATATGAATGGTCCGATTATATTACTACAACATTCAAGTACGATAACGTTCTTGCTATGAATAGTGGTGCAGAGGCTGTCGAAACTGCTATTAAATTAGCTAGAAGATATGGTAATCACGTGTTACAATTAAAAAATCCATATATTGTATGTGTAAGTGGTAACTTTCATGGAAGAACGCTTGGTACGGTAAGTTTAAGTGATTTTGAATCTTATAAAAATGGTTTTGGTCCTTTTATTGATAATATTCTTACCGTAAAGATGAATGATACAAATGATTTAGAAAAAGTGTTTAGTATTGGAAATTCGATTAGTGCTATTATATATGAATCTGTTCAAGGTGAAGGGGGAGTTGTACCAATGACAACAGAATTTATTGAATCATTACGAAACATTAAACAAAAATACAATCATGTGCTACTAATGGCTGATGAAATTCAAAGTGGTTTAGGAAGAACTGGTCATATGACTGCAAGTGCAATGTATGGTCTTACACCAGATGTACTTATATTAGGAAAAGCATTAAGTGGTGGAATATTGCCCATGAGTTGTATTTTAGCAAATAAAAATATCATGAAAGTGTTTACTCCTGGTAGTCATGGTAGCACATTTGGTGGAAATCCATTGGCTTGTGCGATATCAATGGAAGCAATTGACGTTATCGAAAAAGAATGTATACCAAATGTGATCAGGATGAATGATTGTATGAAAACATTATATAACCTATCAAATAAAAATATTAAAGAAGTTCGTGGTGTCGGTATGTTTTATGGTATTCAATTTAATAAATCATATCCATTAGAAGAGTTACGAATCAACATGTTGGAAAAAGGATACATAACATGCACTAGTCGCAATAATACATTACGAATCACACCACCATTAACGATAACTAGTAATGAAATGTGTAAATTTATAACTACTCTTACTACTACGATATAACACGGCTTTTTCACTAAAACCTGTACCAAAAATGTTTTCAGTATATTTATTTTTTTCACCGTCCATTCATATGGTGTTACAGTTACGACTTATGAATATCTAAATAGGTATCATAATTCAATAATGATGTTAAAAAGAATACATTCAAGCGTTAACAAATCTATTCCTAGACGATATTTTTCATGTGATGCTAAAACTACGATTACACCCATCGTATCATCATTTGTATCTGGTTTCGTTTTTACAACATTACTTTTACATCATCAAAGTACCTATCATGCTTACCAAACTCATTATGTTATAGAATTAAATGAACGATTAAAAAAAATTGAACAACATACATCCAAGTTATAATACAAGGCCTTTTCAAAATCCAACAAGTTTTTAGGGGTAACACTGTCTTATAACTCAATTTTATTTGCTATAACAGTTTTTAGTAGTACTTTTACTATTTATTCAGTGAATATACTGAATAAATGTATTGTAACATCATACATTCTGTTATCATACCATTTTTGGTACGGGTTTTTATGAAAAAGTCGTGCAAAAACATTTAAACCTATAGACTAAAGTAGATATACAAATCATGATAAAACGTCAATTTCTTCACATGGTAGGAACCTTTATCGAAGTAGCGGAACAGATTCAGCACGTGACACCGAATCAATTTGAACAAATGATAAAAGAACCAGTGCATCCGTTGGTAAAACAATTATTTGGATTGGAACAAGAAATTCGTACCGTACGAGAACACATACAGGTAGAACCTGGTAAAGAATCGATGCATATTCTCAGTAGCACTTCAATTCCTTCTATAGAAGAATTACCTAGTGTTGTGAAAGAAAAAGAAATGGAAAAAGAAAAAGATAAATCAGAAACAAAAGAAAGGTTAAAAAAAGAGAAAAAGGAAAAAATAGAAAAACAAGACAAGAAAAAAGAAACACTACCTGAAAAAACAAAAGAACCAAGTAAAAAAGAATCAAAGGAAGAATCGATTGATAAAGAAGACAAGAAAGAAGATAAAAAAGAAAAAGACAAACCAAAACTAGTAGTAGAAGATTATAAAATGATCACAAGCGAACAACTAGAATCACTTACAGTGGATGAATTACGTGAGCTTTGTACAGAAAAAGGTGTAAAACGTGGTGGCACAAAACCAGAAGTAAAAGAACGATTAAATGAATTGAATTTACGAATGAATGACGTGAATGAAACGATTATGGATAAATTACGAAATAGTCGAATGAAAGAAGATAAAAAGGAAGTAAAGGAAGAGAAAAAAGAAGTAAAGGAAATAAAAGAAGAAAAAAAGGATCAAGAGAAAAAAGAAGTAAAGGAAGACAAAATCGTTATTCAAACTGTAAAAGTATCTGAAGAGGACAATAAACCATTATATATGAGGAAACAAAATATTCCCAAACATGTCAAGACGCTCGTATGGAACAAATATTGTGGAATTGAAAGTGTTACTGCAAAATGTATTTCATGTCGGAGTGAAACAATTGATTGTCGTTCATTTCATTGCGGGCATGTTCTTAGTGAAGCAAAAGGAGGTGATGTGACAATTACCAATTTACGACCAGTATGTGCCAAATGCAATTTAAGCATGGGGACACGAAGTATGGAAGAATTTACAATGCAATTTTTCGGATGGGACATACCAAAATAATACACAGCTTTCTCACTTTATTTTATTTGCTATAACATTTTTTTAGTACTTTTACTATTTATTCAGTGAATATACTGAGTACATTTATTGTAACATCATACATTCTGTTATACTAACATTTTTGGTACGGGTTTTTGTGAAAAAACCGTGAATAAACAATTATTTATTATTTTTTTATTATAAAGGTAAATAATAAACATGGCAGCTCGAGCATCTGGTTCATACAATTCAAATGGAGTATTCGATATGGTGCCTCGTCGATCGAGATTGTTTGATTTATTACTACGAGATGAAAATCAACGAATGATGTTTTCTAATTTGTATCCTCGATTAACAACTACAACATTTATTGAAAGGCCAACAATCATTTTTGATGAAGATGAACCGCCACTTCCCATTAGTATGGCATCACTTGTACCATCACCTGATGTTACACATTTTAAACCGGTTGTTATTGATAGAAATACTGGTGAGATTGTTGAAATACGAAATGTTAAACACCGAAACACTAATTACGATGGTTGTTTAGTTGGAACAGATGGTTCTCCTATTGTATTATTTACAGATATTACATCAACCTATCGAGGTCATTTATTTAAAGGGGTGTTTCGTTTGCAAAACATTCCATTGTCCGAATCAGAATTCGACAAAAGACGTAGTGAAGTTGTAGAACAATTCGATCAATTCGGTTTTCCGGAAAACAGTAGTACTACTGCTATTACATTATATATGCAAAACAACGATAGTCGTGAAGCAATTTCATTTCTTAGACAACAATTTAATGATGGACTAGGACAAGGTGCATCAAATGAAAGAACATTACCAAAAGAAGTGTTGGCTTTAGCACTCGAATCGTACGCAAGACTAATGAATACTGAAGTGCTAGAAAATATGTTACAGAGATTAAAACCTTCCTATTTAGTGTATGATGGAGGAGAATTTGATGGACAAGTCGTAAAATTAGATGTAGAAGGAAGAGCCATACGTCATCCGGTACGAATTTCTCAACCAACTATTACAGCATCAAGAATAACAGGTGAAACAGATGCAAATGCAGGTAAAAAACGAAAACAATCTCGTAAAAGAAAAAACTCAAAACGAGGTAAAAAGAAAACGTTCAAAACGAGGTAAAAAGAAAACCAAGGCCTTTTCACAAAAAACCTTACCCCCAAAACTTTCTATAACGGAGTGTCAATTAATATAATGGTTTATTCAGTATATATATTCACTTAATAAATTATATAAATACTACTATATTCTGTTATAGCAAATAAATAGAGTGAAAAAGATGTGAAGAAAACGCTCAAAACGAGGTAAAAAGAAAACGCTAAAAACAAAAAATTATTTTTTATTTAAAATTATTGAAAAATAAAATGAAACGATACTATAAATGATTTTAGTGCCTAGTAATACATTCAGTGGTAATCCTTTTATTCCAGAAGAAAATAAAATATACATTAATCAATTTGTTGATGAAGTTGTTGATGGAGTCGTAGTAAGAAAAAAAAGATCCCCCCTTCTTCAAATATCAGAAGTAAATTCAATTTTTGAATCAGTAGATAGTCTAGAAAAAAGAATTCAACAAACATACCCGGACCGAAAAGTCATATCAGGAGAAACATATGAAGTAGTATGGGGGGGAAGATTGATTTCTAAAACAGTAATGGACCCAAATCATTATTATCCAGATAAACTGGCTTATTTGAATTTCTACATAGATATAATACGAAACGAATTTAACAAAATTCTTACGAAAAGTGTAACGAGTATGCATAATTATAATGAAAAATGTTATGATGAAAATATAAAAACCGTGATTGGAATAGAAAAAAGTCTGTCTGATATTGAAACTGAAATTAACAAAGTCGAAAAAATGTCTTATGAACAATTTGTCGACTTTGAAAATACCTTAAATAATTTTTTTAATGACACCAAATTTTACAAAGATCATGTTCATCGGTGCATTTATTCAGGTAATACATATGAAATTAATTTTAGAATGTATCCTCAGATAAATCAATTGGTTAACGAAAAATTAGCATTAAAAGAAGCATTAAAAGGAGCAAATAACAGATTCGCAGATATGTTGCCTTTTATGAGAGAATATGGAAGATATGGAACTAAAAAAAGTAAAAGTAGAAAAAGTAAAAGTAAAAAAAGTAAAAGTAGAAAGAGTAAAAGTAAAAAAAGTAAAAAAAGTAAAAAAAGTAAAAAAAGTAAATAAAACAAGAATTTTTTGTGGTAAGAACTTGTCCTTTTTATTCAAAAGATATTAAGTAGATAGTAACAGTTATTATGTTATAGGAATTCTACATATAATAAAAAATACGAGAAAAATAAAACAATCGACAAGGTAAATATTGTATTTTTAATTATCTTAATTAAAAATGATCAATACAGTAGTAATTATTTTATCCGGCGGGTTCAGAATCATATTGAATCTCATTTTCATAATGGATAAGAATATTCTGGATTTCATTTGGAACATTATTATTTTCATGTAAAATCATACCTTGATGGTGAATCACACCATTTACTTCTTCCTCTTCTTCAACCAATCCCAAATCATACGTGTTACGTAATTGATTGTAAAAGATTGTAAATTCCGTATTCGATCGGTCTCCCAATACAGTATTTTCCAATGGATGAATCCAATCTAGATTTCCTTCATCAATAGAAAGTTGTTCCCACGGAAACAATCCATAATAATCTGTATAATATAATGCGCCATGACTACGCAACAGGAGAAACAATTGATGTCCAATGTCACCTGCGTTAAAATACAATGCCATATGAAGTACTGTTCCATTGTAAAACAAATGATGCGGAGCATTAATGATATCCGGCGCAGCATTACCCAATTCATGTAGAAAGGCAACTACATCGTTGATCATGCCCCGTGCACACATGTATCCTAGGGTCACAATACGCATTGATCGTTCATCTGCAACCAGATTACGATTCAATAATATGTTACGAATCGTCTCTTGATCATAGGGTAACAAAAGTTGTTTGACTTGTTCTGAAGAGAGTTCCATAAGGGCGTTGTGTATACAATGATAGATACTCTATTTTTTTCTTCATTTTTTCATAACGGCTTTTTTCACAAAAACCCGTACCAAAAATGTTACTATAACAGAATTTATAATGTTACAATTAATTTACTCAGTATATATATTCACTGAATAAATAATAAAATTGCTACTAAAAACTGTTATAGCAAATAAAATTGAGTTATAAGACGGTGTTTATTTTTATATTTCATATTTTATTTTTGATCATCGTATCAAAAAATAACAAGAATAATTATTCATTATTCTTCTTTACTTTGCTTTTCGTGTCGTGTTTACTTTTCTCATCTTTTTTGTCTTGCTCATTTTTCTTGTCTTGTTGAGTTTTCTCAACTTTTTTGTCTTTCTTTTCTTTCTCATCTTTCTTTCTTTTCTCATCTTTCTTACTTTTCTTTGATTTATAGGAAAAGAACGAATGGAAAAACAAACTGAAGCAATGGAAAAAATACATGTACTTATGAAAAACATAGACGATACACTTGCCGATAAAGAAGAAATAGAAAACGAACTAGGTAAACTACTAGAACATCAACAATCAGTACAATATCGTTTTAACCCATTTGCTTCCAATACAACTTCCGAAATAAATACACTACGTCATACATTGCATGAATTATATTGGCATATTATTCGTCGTTTAGAAGACGTCGAAGTACAAATTAAATCAATAAAATATGTAGTTCCAGTGCAAGTTGAGATAGAAGAAATCAAGACAAAAGCGACAAAGGTACATAAATCAATTATGGATACAATGGAAGAGGATCGACTTGGTGTCGTACATGAAGAACGAGAACGTGAAAAACGAAAAGAAGAAATAAAATATAAAGATGAAAGTAAACTTGTACGCCGAAGAAGAGAATTACGAGAAAAATTGACTCATATCGATGCAACAGCTAACGAACGAAGAGAACGTATGTTATCAAGAGTATATCGTGGTACTGCTATGAAAAAGAAAAACATACGAAAAAATAAATCATGTCGCAATAAAAAAAAGAGTACTAAACGATCTACTAAACGTAACTAGTACTATTTTCATAATTATTATATTATGAAAAATAAGATATACTACTAGATTGTATGGGTAAAATAATGAACATGAGCTTGGATTAATTCAGGAAACAAACGATACATACCTTTTTCAACAGTTAGTACTTTTCCATACCCTTTTGAATTACTTTTTTCAAAGGTACTCTTCATCACATGCTGTAATGGAATATTATGAAGAGTACACATCTCCATGATTTCATCTTTTGTATATAATTTATATGGGTCCAGATGATCCATAAACAATGAAATACGTGTCTGTCCAATCTGTTTACTCCATAACCGAAACATTTTTTCAGACAAACGATGCATTTCTTTTTCTTCCAAGGTACTGGTAGTCGTTTCTGTCTCAACCGCATGTGTAATATAGGATACCGTTGGTGGTGTCGTTCCATACGGTTCAAAAGCTTCTGCAGGCGGAAGTTGTTTTCCTTCATATACCTCTTCGCTCCATTCGGTTGCTGTTGGTGTATCCGATGGACGTACCAACAACTTTCCTTTTTTTACAACGGGACGTTTCGTGAATTTTTCTCGTAACAAGGTCATATCCGTAAGTTGATCTTGACAAATGGTATCATCTGGTTGTGCGAGTAACGCAACCAGAATTTCCTCTTGTCTATAATAAGCTTTAATCAAATCTGTATAAATGGCATGTGTCGTATACAATTCCAGGGGTATTGAATCACGATATCGACCACATAAACGAATTTTTTGAATCAATTCCATTTCGTTGGATTGTTTTGGTACAATCAAGTACAAGATATGAATATGCCACTCGTAATCCATATCCGTAAATGAAATGCCTCTACCCGCCAGCATACCCGAAAAAATCACAATATGTGAAAATCGTTTTACTCCTCCTGCTTCTTTGCACCATTGTAATGTTTCGGAAATGGACTCTCGTCGATGTTCCAGATGACCTTCATAGCCCATGGTCACACCTTTTCCATTATACACAATGGTTGTTATCATGGGAAATTCAGTCAACATGTGGAGTTGTAATTCTTCATATGGAGCGACCGTCGATCCGATATTAACCAAGGCAATGGTTGGATACATGGTACCATTACTTTCTATGGGAGAACGTTGTGAAACTTCATGTAAAAATGGGACAAGTGGTTCATGTAATTCCAGTAGATGATCGGTGATTTTACCACTAAAGATAGATTTTCCTTCTAGGGCATGAAATCGAATATCATGGAGACCTTTATAATTATCGGGGGTATGAAGTACCATGATATTTCGTTTTGTAATTCGTTCAGTACATAACGGATCCATGACAGTGGCTGAAATCCCAAAGACACATCGGGCATTGTCTTTTAAAGAAACCAATGCTTCGTTCCGTTTGGTTTCATTACGAATGTCCAAGGCATCTACTTCGTCAATACACATTAGATAAGGTTGTTGTCCTAGTAATTGACTGATTTTTTTCATGGAAGAATTATTTCCCAAACACACATAAATACATTCTTTTGTTCGTGGTACTAATGACGTGGTACTGGATTTTATGACACGAACAGAGGGTAAATAGGGTTTACATTTTATTTTATATTCATCCAATCGTGTCACAAATTGATCAAGATCGGATTGTAAATTACGAACGATAACGACCATGGACCAGGTGAACCAATTTGCCAACATACACATACATAACATGAAATTGGTTTTCCCACTTTGTACATGACCTTTGACAGCAATGTACTCATGTAACAAATCGGCAAATACCTGTTGAGATAAAGTAAGGTCGGACAAGTCTAATCGATCCAGAATCATCTTGATATCGGAACATTCGGTGAGTAAAAAACGAGAAAAGATTTCAAATGCTTCAATCGTTGATGTCATATGATGAAGTACTAAAGTACGATATGGATTCATTGATTTTATTTTTCATTTTTAAACAAGGTCTTTAATTAAAAAACGGTCGACAAGGTAAAAAGTTATATAATACTTATAGTATTTGTAAATAAGAGAAAAATATTTTTATTATACTATATTTTTGGTTATTATCCGCTTTCATAGTAAACCATTTTTACAAAAGACCTTGATAAAATAAAGTGGACAAGTCAATAAACTAACTTTTGTATTTAGAGTAGTGATTTTAGTCTTTTATAACACCATTGTTTTTTTATAAATCCAGAAGAATCTGGCACCACTAACTGAACACTTTTATCTAACGCAAAATATTCTTCTAATCTTTTATAAAATGTATTTTTTCCTATTATACTTGTTTTATTATTTCTTGAATACTCTGTAAAATCATTGTAAATACATTCTTTTACTACTACATCATCTATTGCTCCTATTTCAAATACTTCTTGTTCTTTTATCCAACTTAAAAAAATATCATGACTATTTTTCATTTCTTCTGTATAGTCGTCTACTTCTTTACTCCACTGAACTTTTTGATTAGTACTATAATAACTATGCGCATATATACATAAATTACTAAAAAATTGATCTAATGATCCTAATAATTCTTTTTCTCTATCAGGATTATTTTCAAATTTATTACAAAAATTAAAACATAATAACCGTTTTTTGAATGTATCACACTCAAATTTACATATATGATTTGAAGCAATGACTGGTATAAATTGAAACATGACTTCAATCGTTTCATTTGTTCCACATGCTCGAACACTTTGTGCATCGCTTCCTGTAACTGCTTTCAAAAATTCTTCATTAAATTCCTCTTTTTTACTTAACTCAGATAATATTACTAATCGTTTATTAATAAGAGATATTGTTTCTGAATCATGATTCGACGTATTTTTTTGTTTAATAAATGTTCTTTTATTTCCTATACAAGCAAAATCACCCATAATCATTCTATGTAATTTTATAAAGAGACTTTTACCATTATCACCATTACCTAATAAATTTATAAATTTTTTAAGGTTATTTTCTCCTGTTAATATATAACCCATACAACTCATTAAACACTGAACATGTTTTTCAGTTGGTTTTTGTTTAGTAGTTGCATCTGTTAACATTTCTTGATAATATATCGTTACAAATTCTTTATTATAATCTGGAATAAAAGTTCTATCAGTCGTTTTTGTAAAATAATCTTCTTTCACACGAGAGCGCACTATTAATGTTTTTAAGTCAATTACTAAATTTTTTGCTAATGGAAATACTCCTTTTTTTGTATCAAAATGTTCTCTAATAAAATTATCATCATTTTTTAATTCAATTCGTGTTTTTACTTGATATAATATATTTTTTTGTACAAAGGTTTGATGTAGTAGTTCAGTTTGAAATTTGACTTCATCAGGGTCGGGTGAAGTAATAATATAGGGTTCTAGTATTTCTGGGAAAAAAGAAGTTAAAGATTCTATACTAATGATTTTCCATAAGGTTTCTTCACTATTATATAAATATAATTTACGATGTGTTGGACTATATTTTATACTGTCTTTTAGTTGATCTAAAATATATAAAGCATAATCTACATTCGATGTTTTTATATCTTGAATAATAGATAATCCAGATAAATCTATGTCTTCATTCATTATTTTTTCTGATAATGTTATATTCATGTTACATTTTTTTTGTAATTCTGTTTCAATAGAACGTAATAATATGTCGGTTGAAGTTGTTATACTTTTTTTATAAAGCATTATTCCATCAAAACATAATGTACCATATTCAATATTATGTTGAATACAATATCGTTCCATTTCAGTTACTACTTGATTTTCCATATCACATAGCCAGTAATTTAACGCACTTGCTTTTTTATTCCAGTCTTTCTCAACATTATTAATCGATCGTTGTACATATTTTTGATGAGAAGGATATTTATTCCATTTATAAAATTCATCTAATAATTCAGTTTGTCTTTCTTTACATTCACATAACCAAATAGGAGGATTACATAATGGAATATGTTTTATATTATTGTCAATTTGTACTTCTATAGTTAATCCTCCTCCGTTTATTATTTTTAAAAAACAACTTTTTGCTATATCACGAGATATAGGATGTTTTTCATTATTATATTCATAATAACTCATGTTAATTAGTTCTTGTAAACACTCATCTCTATGTGTAATATAATGTAGTAATTGTGGATGATCGAATTTCATTTCTTTACATTTATACTGTAAAAAGGTTGGATGGGCATTGCAAATATCGACGTCAATATAAATATCTTTTGCTATAGTATGTCGTATTGGTCTTGGGCATCCTTGTAATGATAAAGACGAAAACCTTCTTCCATATGTTACACGTGGTGAAAACTTATACATTACTTTTGTTGTTTTTAGTTTATGTTTATACATATCATTAATTACTGTTAATGCTTTTTTCATATCGGTACATACTTCATATTTTTTTGTTTCCATGTTAAATACTTTTGTTTTATTGCCCATACGCATAAATACTTCAGTAAAATTATCCCTAATGATTCGTAATTTATTTATATCAACTTCTTCATCTAATTCCATTTTACCATTCTCAATTAATTCTATATCTGATATTTCAGACAACTGATCCATTTATATTCTATATAAGAAAAAAAAGACGATTTTTTTTCTTTATTAAAAAAATAAAAATCTATTCCCTTAAAAAATATCAAATAAAAGTAGATGTATTTTTTTCATTATAAAAAAAAATAAAATTAATTCAGTTAAAAATTATTAAAAATAAAATCTTAAAGATATTGTAACAAGTAATAATGACGAGTACGATTTCTTTTACCTGTGATGATATAGATGACAATATCTTACAAATTATTAATGATATACAAACTGAAAAATTAACTCCTACAGCTATTAGAAAGAAATATAATTTATCTCAATATCGATACTATAAAATTATGGATCAATATCATCTAAAAACAGAATCATTTAAGAGAGGTCCTAGGGGTCCAACTGGTCCAAAACAAACTAAATTCAAAACATTATTAATGGGTACTCCAGAAGAACAAGAAAAATCAAAACTTATTCCTGAAAATTTTAACAGTGTTGAGTTTATTTTAGATTGTAAAAATAAAGTAAAAATAGTTGATTTAATAAATAAATATAATCTGAGTTTATATCAAGTTAGAGAATTATTAATAAAATATGATGAAGAAATAAAAAAGTAAAATCTTAAAATCTTAAATTTTTATACAAATTAGAAGTATTTTGTATAATAGCGAAAATTATCAGTTATAAGTTATAACTTATAACTGATAATTTTGATTACAATTGTATTGTTTCAAAATATCGTATAAAATTTAAGATTATAAGATTATTTACAAAAATAATCTTAACGTTATTTATACTAATTAATGAGTATGGATAAGAATGATAAAAATATAATTGTTTTACAAATTATTAGTGATGTTCAAAATAAGTTATCTCCTTCAATAATACAGAAAAAATATAGTATATCAAAATATGAATATTATAAAATTATGGATGAATATAAATTAAAACAAAAGACGAACAAGAAGGGTCCATCTGGACCTACTGGACCTAAAAATACTAAATTTAAACAAATATTATATGGAACACAAGACGAAAAAACATGTACAACTATAGTTAAAATAGAAAATTTTATTACTGATTGTAAAAATAGAGTAACAATAAATGAATTAATGTCTAAATATAATTTAACTTTATATCAAGTAAGAGAATTAAGAATTCTTCATCATCTTAAAATAAAATGACTTCTTTATAATCAAGGATAATTGTGATATTTAATTACTAATGGATTTTATTATTACTATTTTTTTACTTGAATATACAAGTAAAAATTATAAAAATAATCATAATCAACCATGTACATAGCTACGTACTATTGTTTGCACATGCTCATTCCATAAAAATGATGTAGTAGGTAAACGATAATGATAGAATAATGCATCCATATCATTCCAATCCATTTCACTTACCTCTTCCAGAAATTGTGTTTGTGTTTTACTAGTTAATGTTCCTAGGATTCGTTTCCATTGGTCCATTGTTAGTTCCGGGACACCTTCTGTTACCTTGATACATCGTCCTTTATGAAGATCCGATACATACATCATATTGTTTTTATAGGTAATGGAACGTTTGGTATGACTAGCACGAAATGCTTGAATACAGCGTTCGATTTCATTACCTGTAAAAACGTGTTGTAATTGATACCTAGTTAACAAGGGAATGATTTCTTCTGTCCATGTACCATTTTCAATGATATCATCAATGTCTTTGCTACATTGTTTTTGTTTTGCTTTGGATAATTGATCCCATGTAGTGATTTCGATTACAAGATTACTATGCATAGTACATATGGATTGATCATTTCGACATGGACGTTCACATAACTGATGTTTACGGGGACCGCTGGTGAGAACAATGGTACACATTCGTTTTTTATTTATTTTATATGACATGGTCACTTGATCTTCATTTTTTTATAGAAAATAAGTAAATACAAGGTCTTACTCCGCTCATGGCGGATACCCCAACACTTGCTATCGTAACATTTTTGGTACGGGTTTTTGTGAAAAAACCGTGTGAAATAAATAAAAAGTTAAAAATCTATTCATATAATAAGATGTGGAAATATCTGTTTTTTGTAGCATCATTCTTGTATATTGCTTCCGCTGAACCAACTATTGCATGTTCTTCTGTGTTACCATGTTATATTTTTCAACAACAACCAACGTTATATGTAGCACCAATTGATTCAACGGTTGTGAAAGTAATTGATCCACCGGTATCTACTGTAGAAAAAGTCAATGAGGAAAAGATCAAGACAGAAAAAGTCAAGGAACCAAAAGTAAAAGAAGAAAAAGTCAAGGAACCAAAAGTAAAAGAAGAAAAAGTCAAGGAACCAAAAGTCAAGGAACCAAAAGTCAAGGAACCAAAAGTCAAGGAACCAAAAGTCAAGGAAAGTAAATAGTTTATACACAACTTTTCACTCTATTTCTTCTCTATAAAATAATAATAGTAGGGTCTTTTCACAAAAAACCACCGTCTTATCAATTTTATTTGCTATAACAGTTGTTGTAGTATTAATTTTACTATTTATTCAGTGAATATACTGAATAAATGTATTGTAACACCATTAAATTATGTTATCGTAACATTTTTGGTACGGGTTTTTGTGAAAAAGCCGTGAATAAAAATGAAAACAATTTTTTTATGATTGTTCTATCATAAAAACAAAAACAATACCATGAGTGGATCCGATTCAATATGGGCAAACCGTTCTGAACATGAAAATGAACAGGACGATAATTATTTTTTATCTCGCAAAGCATTTCTGGCATTACAAGAAAAATGGAAACAAGAAGATATTAAAAATGGAACCTATATTGAAGAACAACTACCCCCATCTTCAAGTCAAAAACCACCTCGGCATGTCACTCAAAAACCACCCTATTCTAAAAAACCGTTAGTTCCTTTGACATCATCAACAGTAACAAATGAAAATCCATGGCGAAAGGTTACTAAATAAAAAAATGTCATGTTACATATAATTACACAATTTTTTCATTCTATTTATTTGCTATAACAGAATATAGTAGTATTTTATTATATTTATTCAGTATATTCACTGAATAAATCATTATATTATTAAAATCATGTTATAGCAAGTTTTGGGGTAAGGCCTTGTTTTTTGAAAAAAACCATGGAAAAATAAAAACATGTAAAAAAGATAGAAAAATATATCTTATGAATATAATAGTATATGTCACAATTATCTGATAATTTTATAACAAGTTTTAAAACATCAACCAGTGGAACAGCTAATGGCGGAATTAGCATTAGTTATACAAAAGCTCTTATTCTTATTTCTGTTATTAGCACAAGTGTGTTATTACTTACCGCTTTTTTTCGTTCTACAGATGATATCATGAGTATCATTTCATCACGTTTTAATATTTTAACAATTGCATTTCTTATTGTTGGTTTATTTTTAGCATATTACGCAACACAAAGTTCAAATGCAACAAGTACGTTAGTTGCAACTGTATCTATGTTTCAACAAATAAAAGGTACTATTTATAATGCTATAAATTCAGTAGGTTCACAATGTCCTACTTTTATAAATACACTCTATTTTCCATTTCAAAAAACGACACCACTACCTACAACTAATGCATCGGGTCCTATTATCGATGATCAAGTTGCTATTAACTATATATGTAATACAATTTTTTTATCAATCGAACAATTTATATGGGCGTTTCCTTTTACAACGATATCAATTGACTCCTTTTTGTGTTTTTTTGCTTCATTTCTTATTTCACCTGAAGTTCAAAAGAATTGGGCACTACGTTCTGCAAATTATTACTATGGTGTTACGTTACTAGTTACTCAATTAATTACTGTACTAAATTATAAAACAATAACTACATCATTAGAACTACATCAAGTTATGACATTTCTTGCACGTTCAAAAACATTTAAATATAATTCATCATTTTAACGTATACAAGGCCTTACTCCGCTCAGGCCGGATACTCTAAAACTTGCTATAACATAATGTTAATTAATATTAATGGTTTATTCAGTGAATATACTGAATAAATAATATAAATACTACTATATTTTGTTATAGCAAATAAATAGAATGAAAAAGTTGTAAACATATACTACCTTACGTTACATAGAAATCATATTATTATGAAAAAATTTATATTATGGTACTATCATACAAATTTCAAAAAAAATATAATGATTAAATATAGTAATAATCATTAAATGAGTATACGATGGTGGATTATGTTTTTATTTGTTATTTTGATTACTACAACACTACTCGTTATTTATTACACATACAACAACTATAAAAATAATTCATGGTCAGTATCCTCGTATAATAATAATCTAGTCTCCTATTCAAGTCTAGTTAATCCAATATCTATCGCTTCCTATGGTTCTTATATTTATATCACGGATAGTATTCTTGCTACTGAAGTAAATTATTATAATTCGAAATATACCGTAGTATATAGTAGTAGTGATAATGGAAACACATTCGGAGTTGATCTATTTCCGGAAATAAATAATTTAACAATCGGTTCTGTATCGAGTGATGGGACGACACTTGTAGGTATTTCACATGATACTAGCAATGGTATAACTGGTATCTATAGTAGTCAAGATAGTAGTACAACATGGCAACCGATCATGTATGATGGATCTAAATCTACATTAGTAATGAATACACCATATAGTATTTCTATGGATTCAAATGGGACATACTTATGTGTATGTGGAAATAATACAGATGGGATATGGTATTCTAGTGACACGGGAGACACATGGACTCAATCAACTAGTGCTCCTATTGGAATATGGTCTTCTGTATGTATGTCAAAAGAAATTTCAACCACAACTGGTTATCCTCTTGTAACGATTGCTTATTTTTGTGGTATTACTTCTACTGATTTATCAAATGCATCAGTCTATCTTTCATATGATGCGGGAGCAACATGGATGGTATCGCCTTCTTTTGCTAGTACATTATACGCAAATACACTTGCTACAACAACTAATAATACGAATTGTTCTCTTTATAATATTCAACCTTCTCTTTCCGTATCTACGCTAAATCGTGCTCCGATCGTTATGGGTTTTGTATCACCATGTATGTCTTATTCTGGTACGTACCATTATGTAATCATTACTACATTTGTGTATGCTTCAATGAATCGTGGTGCTACTTGGATTCAGTTATCGATTCCGGAAGATATAACCGATTGGATCTCGATTTCATGTGATGAAACCGGGAAAAAGGTAATATTATGTTCAGAACAATCAGGTATTTTTACATCATTTGATTATGGATCAACATGGGTAGCAGATACCGTATTATTAAAAACATATACAGATTATATGGACAGTGAATTATGGGTGGGAGTTCACTGTATACAAGATGGTACGATTGCAGTTACGTATAGTACCATCTATTTGACGTACAAAACAAAACCTACTCTTTTACTACTATCTATTTTATTACTATTATGTAGTATTGGTGTACTTGTATATTATTTTTACAGTCCAAAAACAATCGTAACTGGTAGTACCAATACCATTACTGGTAGTACCAATACCATGAATGGTAGTACCAATACCATTATTGATAATACCATGACTGATAGTACCATTACTAGAGATAGCAATACTAATATCAATACTAAAGCGGTTATTTAATATCTACGTTCTTCTTTGTATTTTTTCCATACATGATTCATATTACTAATGACCTGTAGGTTTCCTTTCTTCCATTCATATTTAATTTTCTGTGTATAGGATTCGAGATCCATATTCATATTCATTGCTTCATTCTTATAATTGATTGTACCATATTGTCGATACAATACAGGTGTATCTGTGGGTTCAGGTAATTGGTCGAGTAGTGTTGAAAATAAACTATCAATTTCATTCGATATAATTGACATCTGGTTGGTTACCTATAAGAACAGATGATAATATCTCCTTCATTTTTTATACATAATTATGAATTTCTATGAAAAATGAATGAAATAGATTAGATTGAATAAATACAAATCATTACATCATGTCATTATTGGAACAATGGGTTACGGAAATTACAACATGGTACAAACAACGATTACAAGTCCCCACAGTTCATACCATTAGTTCATTGGAAAAAGAACGACAAGAAAAGATTCGTGAAATCGTTCATGCACAACATACCTATGATCCCGATTCACTGTATCGTTATTTATTAGAATACACTCATCCGATGATTGATTTTCATAAACGATTTGATAAACCGATCGCTACTCATACCAAATAAGTAGCGTAAAATTACTAGGAAAGTGAATAGGTATGAAGAGTAAGATCAAACCCTTTTCACTCTATTTATTTGCTGTAACAGAATATAGTAGTATTTATTCAGTATATTCACTGAATAAATCATTATATTAATTAACATTCTGTTATAGCAAGTTTTGGGGTATCCGCCATGAGCGGAGTAAGACCTTTTGTGAAAAGGCTTTGAAATTAGATAACATATAGAAAAAAAATAACAAGCAAAAATAAGGTAAGAAGTACTAAAAAATAAAATCCAACGTTGGACCAAAAAGATGTTTTCTTTTTTTTACGTGGTATAATAATGGATTCAGAATCGGAATCTACATCTGATTCCACATCTATTTCTTTATCAGAATCAGTTTCAGAATCTAATTCATTTGAGACTATCTCTATTTCTTGATTCGATATGGGTAATGTATTTTCAACGTGTGTTGGTACTTGAGTACGAGGTACATCTTGTATACGATATGTACTGGGTGGTTGAATAGGAATATTACCTTTTTCAATATTTGATGGTTGAATAGGAATATTACCTTTTTCAATATTTGATGGTTGAATAGGAATATTACTTTTTTCAATATCAGATGGTTGAATAGGAATATTACCTTTTTCAATATTTGATGGTTGAATAGGTTTATTCTTTTTGTCCATACCTGCATCATAAAACGAACCGGTAACATTCTGTTTGGTTGCTGTCATATACAATAATTCCAAACAATGTGTAGCATGTTCGTTTTCTTGTGCTTGTGCTTGAATATGACCATCATCATCTTTATCAAAACAACTGGAACAATTTTCGAGGACACGCATATTATGACAAGTCATATGAAGATTGTATAAATCACTCAACTCAGTCACACTCATGTCAATACGACATGTGGGATGTGATACGGTACGTTCCCCCGTTGGATGACATAGCATCCATTTGTTTGTACGTAACTCAGAGCATGCTTTTTTAGAGGGAGGATGCTTAAAAGCCCCCTTGTATTGTGTACCATCTGGTTTTATTATTTTTTCTACTAATTCTGGATGATCTTTCATAAATACAGAATGATTCATCAGATGTATTGGTACGATACTATTAGTATAGTAAAAGAAGTTTAACGTATTTTTCAAGGCCTTTTCACAAAAGGCCTTACCCCAAAACTTCTATAACATAATTTTTAGTAATAGTAAATTGTTTATTCAGTATATTCACTGAATAAATACTACTATATTTTACCTTGTCGACCGTTTTTATTTTGTCTTATTTTTACAAATATTATATCATTATGTATCGTGTTTTTAGGTATATTTTTAATTAAGATAATTAAGAATACTATTTTATTGAAAACGGTCGACAAGGTTTAGACCTGGGTTAATTCTGTTATAGTAACATTTTTGGTACAGGTTTTGTGAAAAAACCGTGAATAAATAGAGTGAAAAAAATGTGGTATTTTTTACTCTATTTATTTACTGTAAAGAAGAAAACCCTATCACTTACAAACAATATGAATTGGGTTTATTTGGTACACCATTTGTACCAGGACAAATTAATGGCATTGCTTCATCATAAATTTTTCGTACAAGTGGTGGACAATACATTCCAGTTGTACAAATTGGTTGTGGTGGACAATAAGACTCAGGAGGACAATAATATGAATATGGTTGTTGATAAATCATATCTTGAGAAACACTTTTTACATTTGGATCTGGACTTGGAAAAAATGGAAGTTGATTGGTAAAGTCGACTACATATACACCATCACTAGTTACACATTGATTACAATTGTAACTTAGATCCATACCATTAACATTATCATAATTTCCAGTAGTAGTATTTTGTACATATTGACAGAATTGATTACATAATGGTCCAAATGCTAGTAGACTTTGTGGTACATCAGATGAAGGAAGTGGTGGATTTGATGGTAATCTTACAATTGGTGGATAATAATATCCACCAACACAGTTTTCTGGATCAGTACATAATGGTATCTTAACCGTTGCAACTGGCGTGGGTTTCAAATTTGCAAAAAGAGTAGTATAATCAGGAGTTGTCATGGTTACTGTCATATTATTTACATATTGATACGTTATCTGTAATGAAATATCAGCACGACGACTATGAAATACCAAGGGGTCAATGTATTTTCCATCATGATAAAATGTCAAACAATGATTATCGTTATTTGCATACAAGTATAAATTAATATACTCACCTATTGGTATAGTTGATGTATCTAGTAGTATTTGATTATGACTCATATCAATTGTTATAGGTGCTGTCGGCATATATTTGTTAACCTCATTATGAAAATAACGTTTTTTATTTATCGTATCCAAATAAATGTCACCGATACTATTATTTACATATAACTTTGTTACAGTGTTGACTGGGTATTGGATACGAATACTACTAGGCCAGTTTTGATTAAATTCATTCGGTGAAAATGTTGTAGTTACTGGAAAAGAATCAACTGTAGGTGAAATAGGATTTATTATGGTAGATGGAATGGTCACTGTAATATCATAGGGACGTGTATTACCGGAATAAAGGTAGACCAATTCTCCATTCGCATCACATAATAAACGAACATGTAATCCAACCGAATACAGATCATCATTTGCATTTGGATCATGCATACCAGCTTGAATACCGACAAATCCAAATGGTAGAATAGTGGGTAATCTAAGTTGAATGGGGTGATTTTTATCCCATTGATAAATAGGGTGGTATTCCGATGGGTCAGTGTTTGAAGAATCGTATCCATTTATGTACGAAGACGGTGGAACAATATAACTATTATTTAATGAATCAACAATGGTAAGGTACGTAAAATAAATCCCATCACTATTATTCACAAGTTGAATCGTTTTTCCAGATGGAAATTTTCCGGTATAAGATTCTATTATCGTAGAAGAACGTTTATTTGTATAAATTACAGCAATAATAATGGCAATAAGTAATAGTAATACAATTATAATAGCTAATAGATTCATATTTTATGTGTATTATAAATAGAATTTATTATAATTTTTATCATAAATTCATGATAAAACAGTACAATACTATGCAATTTATTTTGTTTTTACATCGTGTATAATACGCAATTCACGTACTTGATATAAGGAAAGATGATATTTGGTCATTAATTCACTAATTTTTACTTTATTTTTACAATCCGTAACAAAATCATCAATATTAACATGTTCCGGTAAGATTTTAGCAGCTCTTTGTTCTTCTTCGGTTCCATGTAATAATTGTTTGAATGGTGTTTTCTTAGGACCTGTTTTACATTTTGGACCACGTGTCATGGTGGGTGTCCTCAAATTATGATCATTAATAATTTTATAAAAACGATATTTTGATAAATTGTATTTTTTACGTATATCCATTGAAGGTATCGTTTCAGTTTGTATTTCATTTATTATTTGTAGTATTGTATCACTATCTAATATGACATTTTTATTATCATTTATATCTAAATCAATATAATTACTATCGTTACTTTCACTAATTAGTGACATGATATTACTATAATAATTTGGATATTATTTTTAAATGAAATTTTTAATACTTTTTTTTGGGAATAGAATTTAAGAATATTGAAAAAGAAAAAAAAATATTCCATTTTATTCTTACATATTAGTAAATGGATAATAATATAGTCATTCCAGAAAAAAATACGGAATTGCGTAAAACAAAAAGTAAAGAAATACTACTTCAATGTATTATGTATAATAAAGGTGAAATAACTGAATATGGTTGTGCAGAATCTATTTATGAATTATGTAAAAGTGAATTTATTTATTATGACATATGGTATAAACTAGTGGATCATACAAAATGGATTGCAATTAAAAAAGGCATTGAATTACGAAAACGCATACCATTACTAAAACAATTTATTGATGAGGAAATGATAGAAATTAGACCTAGGATTAAAGTATTAGAAAAAGAATTATCCGAACTTGAAGAGAACGAAGATGAAAATAAAGATACTATTATTCGTGTAAAAACTAGTATAAAAAATTTAGACAAAAAAAGAACGTATTTAATGAATGCAAGAAAAATAGTAGATAAAACTGGATTCAAGAATAATGTTATGGTAGAATGTAGAGACTTATTTTTTGATACAGAAGGAATAATTACTACCTTTATGAACAATATTAGTAAACTACAATCAAATAATAATGTTGTGGTACAAAATACAAATGATAGTACAATAAATCATATTGAATTAATATCTACGCAAGAATTACTAGTTAGTAGTACAAATGAACAATTACTAGTATCTAATCCATCTGATATTTTTATTGAAATATCTGTTAATAATAAACTTAATGAAATTAATTGGAAAAATAGTAATAAATATAAAAGAGTAGTCACTATTGTACATGATTTTGATTTTAAAAAAACAATTCTTATATCAAAAAAAATAAAAGAATACTTTATAAAAAATGGTGTAAAGGTAGTAGAAGATAAAGTACATGGACATAAAATATATATAGAATATTAACTCTAAGATTCATATTCACGCTTACAAAAGAGATTACTATCGTATATTCACTATGAATACTTAAAAACTTAAATTCAGAGAGTTAATATTAATTTTTAATTTTCATAATTGTAATTATGAAATACATATCATACTTCATACTTCATACTTCATACCTCATACCTCATACCTCATACCTCATACCTCATACCTCATACCTCATACCTCATACCTCATACCTCATACCTCATACCTCATACCTCATACCTCATACCTCATA
>Ga0209597_1000039_pt1 | contig 71703 bp, 94 predicted proteins | sample M_140625_MF_Meta_FD_187316 | JGI IMG/M metagenome (GOLD analysis project Ga0209597, IMG submission 187316) | Freshwater microbial communities from Lake Montjoie, Canada to study carbon cycling - M_140625_MF_MetaG (SPAdes) (version 2) | ecosystem: Environmental > Aquatic > Freshwater > Lake... | reverse complement strand
CCCTGTTCTGAAATTGGTTGATCTCTCCCTTTCTCCCCTCTGCGATAGGTTGACCTATGTCCCGTTCTGACCTATTCTTGAATCAGTCGACAGAGCCTGCACGATCTGGTTACCGGCGCTATGGCGCTCCCAAACGGAAGCGTCATCTGCACCTCACCGATCAGGCCCATGCCCACTTGGTAACTCTCGCGGAAGCCAAAAGCACCTCACCTTCTGAGGTTTGTGAGCAGATCATCCGGGCTCACGCCCTGGCCCTGTCGATCCCAACACCTCCCTGAGGGTTGTTGTCCCCGAGGCGAAACAGTCTCAACCCAGTTAAATCGTTACTGTCCTTCTACCGCCATGCCCGCAGCTACCGCTACCAAGGCCGCCGAAGCTAAAGCTAAGCGCCCGACGTCAGCGTTCCTCTCCGACGATCAGGTCGAGGACGTTGCCAGAGATTCAGCCGCCAACGACGCCTACGTTGGCCTTTCCAAGCTCGACGAAGGCAAGCCTTTCCGCTACCGCTTTCTCGGTGCCGCCATCACTGGTTACAGCACCTGGGTCGAGACTGACGGTAAGAGTAAGCCAGTTCGGTGGCGTACTAAACCGGAAGGTGACGAGATCCCCGGCAATTTGCAGATCAACAAGCAGAGCGGTAAAGCTGCTGACATTAAGCGGTTCATCGCCGGCTTCGTCTGGGATTACGCCAAAGAGCGGATCTCTGTTCTAATGATCGACCAGAAGACCATTCTCCAGGATCTCCACGCCGCCATTGTCGACCCCGACTTTGGCGATCCGCAGGAGTACGACATCAAGATCACCAGGAAGAAGGAAAACGACTTCACGAAGTATTCGTTGAAGGCCGCTCCTCCGAAAGCCGTTGGCGACCACATTCAGGAAGCTTACGAAGCGCTTCTGGAGAGTGGCGGCGATCTGGAGGCACTCTTTGACAACGGCAACCCGTTTGAGCCGGAGGCTTCCAAGGCTGCCGGTGCCGATGAAGACGACGAGTGATCTACGCTTCCGTCTGATTCCTGAGTGGGGTGGGCTTCTCCCGCCCCTTTTTCATGTAAAATGTCAACAACCCCGTCGATCCCATGGAGACCCCGAATTCCGCGCAGATCATCCGAACATTCGGGCGGAACGTCGAGGTGCTGGCCATCCAGAAGGGCATCAGCCTCAAGTCGATGGCGGACTCTCTCCAAATCTCCAGCGGGGCTCTCTCCCGAGCCCGGAAACAAGCCACTCGCTATATTGACCCTGAGGTACTCCTCGGCTGTGCGCGTATCCTGGGATGCACTGCAGATGAGCTGCTTAAACCAATCGACGGGGTCAAATACTGAATGGACTACATAACCCTTCCGAAGCACACGCTAGAGCGCGAAGATGACCATCCCCTCGGCGGACGCCATTACAACACACCACTAGGTTGGGCGGGGAGTGTAACGAACAAGCTCCAGCGGTCGAAGAACATGACCAAGATCAATGAGTGGAGGGAGTGGAAGGGGAAAGATAAAGCAGACCAGATCCTTAAGGTCGCTGGTTGGCGCGGGACGAAGATGCACAACAGCATCGAACACTTCCTCCTGACAGGAGAAGAACCGAAACGTTGCATTTTGGCCACTCCCTACTGGAACAGCATCCGCCCATTCGTCCGCAAGATCAGACACACCGCCCTGATGGAAGGGGCTGTCTGGCATCCAGACGGCTTTGCTGGATCGCTCGATCATCTCGGATACCACGAAGACGATGGTGGGGAGATCAGCCTGAGTGACTGGAAATCGGCGGAGAAGGCCGCAGACGATGAGAAGCTTTACGACTACAAACTCCAAGTAGCCGCCTACACCGCCGCCGCTGAGTTCGTCTACAGCGAGGTCAAGCTTTTCATCCCCCGAGCCCGCATTGTCGTGGCCATCCCCGACGCTTGCTATCAGGTCGTCCTTCTCCAGAGGGATGAGCTAAAGCAGTTGTTCATTCATTTCCAAGCTCGCAACCGCTACGCGAACTCCTCCTACTGATGACTTCCAACCTTCCCAGGCTGATCGGTATTCACTCACCCATTCCGGGATCCGGCAAAACCACCATTGCCAAGTTCCTGGTCGAAGAGTACAACTACCACCGTATTCCCTTCGCCGATCCGCTGAAGTTGATGACGCGGACGCTACTTCAGTGTTTCGGCTACAGCAAGGTCTACGGGGACAAGCTCCTCAACGACCCTGTCCTTAAAGAACAGATCCTCCCAGAACTGGATGTGACCCCAAGGTCCATGATGCAGACACTCAGCACCGAGTGGGGCCGGAAACTGATCCATCCCGAAATCTGGCTGCTCGCCTGGAAACACTCCGTCGAGGAACTCGGCATCTACGGTCGTGTCGTGGTCGATGATGTCCGATTCCCGAATGAGTTGGACATCGTCAAATCCCACCTCTCCAGCACCCTCTGGCGGGTGGAGCGCCCGAGCGCAGCCGTAAACACCGAGGTGATGGCGCACTCCTCCCAACAGCCCCTCGACCGATCTCAGTTCCAAGAGACCATCGTCAATAGCGGCTCGATCAAGGACTTACACATGACGATCAATAACATCCTCCTGGGGGTTCCCGTATGACTAACGCTGTAAGCACCTTTGACGACACCACCGGCTTTCGCCGGGGTCATCGCGTCCGCTTCGCTAACGGCCCAGTCATGACGGTGATGAACTACACGGAAGGTGAGTATGGGGAAACATTGATCCTCTGCGGCTGGTGGCGGGGCGACTCGGAGATCGAAATCGACTCCTTCCATCCCGATGTCTTAATTCATACAGACTCGGATTACGGTGCGTTTCTCTCGGAGCCTGCGACAGAAGACCCAGACGGCTTCACCGAATTTCACTCAGGGTAAAACCTAAATCCGCTGATGGCTAATGCTGAACTTCACAGCTATATGCAGGAAGTGGGTAAGTACCCAATCCTTTGCGAGGAAGCTCAACTTCTCCACTGCCGCCGCATTCATGAATGGATGCACCCACTTTCGTATCATGAACAGACAGCCTCAAAGCAGACGGTAGAGCGGCGGGGGCGCCACAGCATGAAAGCGATGGTGAACACCAACCTACGAATGGTGGTCTCCATTGCGAAGAAGTTTCAGCACAAGGGGTTGGAGTTCTCCGACCTTATACAAGAAGGAAACATCGGCCTGGTTCGCGGCCTGGAGCTTTACGACCCGGCTCGCGGCTACCGCATCTCCACTTATGCCTATTGGTGGATCCGCCAGGGCATCACCAGAGCCCTACACAACCAAGGGCGGACCATCCGCCTTCCCATCGGCCACTACGAAACGCTGAATAAGGTTCAGCGGTACAGCCAGGAGATGCAGTCAAGGACAGGCCGGAAGCCCACGCTGGAGGAGCTGGCCGCCTACGCCAAGATCAGCCCTGAGCGCATGCTTCTGATCGGCCAGGTCTACGCCATGACGGAGGCCGCAAGCCTCGACCGCCCCGGCATCGAAGGAGGCAGTAACTTGATTGAGCTGATCCCGGCGGTGGATTCCCCCGAGGACGACGGCTTCAGCTTCGCTCCTCCCTCCTCTTTCACCCCCTTCGACCCCCTCTCTCCCGGCGAAGCTCCCGTCTTGGCCCTGCCTTCGGCAGAGCATCGGATGATCTCCGCCGCGATGCGGCGCCTGCCGGAGAAGGAGAGGTATGTGCTGGAGGAGATTGTTGTCAAAGAGAAGGGGCTGCAAGAGGTAGCGAGCGATATGCAGTTGAGCAAGTCGAGGATCGGGCAGTTGCTGAAGTCAGGGAGGGATAATTTAAGGATTGAAATGGAGAGGCTGCAGATGTCAGGGAGTAAATAGTAGCTTCACATCGGCAAAGCCATGCTCTGCCAATACTTCTCTAATGTCTCTACCTTTTCGTGTCATTTGGTATATTCGCATGTAGTCCAACTCTAACCGTTTGCACAAGCGAGTAAGATTGAAGGTATCACCTTTGTATTCATACATTCTACAAGTCTTGTACCCTTCCTTAGGCTTTTTAAGTATCCCTTGCGAATCTCGTAAGTTGTCACTTTGGTAACCTAGTACCAAGTCTCCATCGGCTAAATGCCTCACAACCATGTGACCTGGGTTCTCTTTTGTCTGTAGGAAGTAAACGATTCGATGGGCGTAGTGAGGCCCATGCCCTGGAACATGAACCAATCTATATTTGTTGTTGATCAAGCTACCAATAACTGGGTCACCGGCTTTTGTTCTCTTATGAGGTCGATCATGAACCCACACCAGACCAGACGGGGAGGTAGATGAGAGTCTGAATAGCTCCAACACTACCTCCGGGATCGGCTTGGGTACTCGACCCCCAACGGTTACAGGGACATCACCCAGGTTCAAACAGAGCTGCTCGGTCACCGGTTCAGGAATCAGATGCCCTGAAAGCATAGCATAAAAAATTACATATATTTACATTTTTGTAGACGTTGTATGTGCCATATAGACAGTGTGCCTGTCGCAGGCTGAGTCTCGATAAGACTCCAGCAAACTTGACGGATCCGCCGATCTGTGGTAGACTCGCGCACGTCGCGCACGGGCGGGTTTCCTCTTGCTGCGCGATCCCCACGGATCCGACGGGCCAATCAGTTGACGATCCCGCCCATCCCGTGGTAGGTTGGATCCAACGGGAGAGAACCGGCGGCCGTCGCGCCCTGGATCTCCTCTCCCGTCAGTCGCGATCCGTTCCCGGATCCGGCGCCGGCCGAACCGCTTGACGGATCCGCCAATCCATGCCATACTACTTTCACATTCCCGAACCGACCGCCTATGTGAACTGACCATAAATAGCGCATCCGATCATGCGCGGCGGGCCAGGCCGACCCTGGAGCTATAGCTGTGAGCTACGGACCTTTGATGGGCTGTAGTGGCGCACGTTCAAATCCCGGCGGCCAGGTATCATCCTGAGCAAGCGCGGCGAACGGGCCGATAATCCCTCCCGACTTTCATGTCGGCTGATGGGGGTGAGGTTTCTAGTAGCACCGGATTACCGGAGGGGGCAGTAGTGTGCGTTAGATGGGGAGGCCGGTGAGAGCCAGATCCCGTCGTTAGCAAGCAGGATCCTCGTGCAGAGGGACCGGGCTCACAGTGCAAGCAGGTATGCGGTGTGCTACCGGGGGTTGTCAGGCCCTACGCACACTTCTCAGGGGGGTTGGGCCTCCTGCTGCTTAGATACGGGGCGCTCCTACATGGCCCCACTCCCGCAAGGGCTCCCTACCGTCAGGGTTATGCGACGGATGTAGGTATTATGGTTCAATTCGTTGGCCTGAGGTCAAACAACGAAAAAATCTTTCGACATACCTAGCGCAAGCTAGGCAAGGCGCGATTAGCCCACTCCGTTGTTACGGGGTGGGCTTTTCGTATGGGCCCTACGGGACGGCGCAAGCCGTGGTTCAATTCCCCCTATGTCGTATTGCCCCTTCGGGGGCATTTTCTGTCCAACTACCACCGGGCTCTGCCCGTCTGACACCTATGTCAGCGACAATCACTGTTCATCCGGCCAGGGCCGCGATGGACGTTTGGCGTACTACCACGCCGCGTCCGATCCTGGATGTAGTCCGAACTGTCAAAACCCTTGATAGTAACGGGAACACCGCCTTCATCGCTCACTGCGGAATGGTTCGAGCTTCTGAATCCAAGGACTATTCTCTGACTATGCACGAGAATCATTTAGCCGCAGTGTTAGAAGCTCTGTCACGATTCAACCCAAGAGCTACCTACCGACTCGTCTGTTTCTCCACAATAGGAGCCGACAAGTACGGCACATTCGTGATGGAACGGCTCCCATGATCGAATACGCCACCCCCCAGGACTTCGCCCGTTGGCGGAGCCATGCGGCGACTTGTGATCTCGGATCGCTCCGCTTCATTATCCGCGACTGCCGCCAAGTGGCGGAAAACCTCCGTGGGTTTAACCCCGTCCGCGAAGGGTATTACGCAGATCAAGCGTTCACTTATGCCGATGAACTCTCTCGCCGCCTCAGACTCACCGGTTCAGGAAAAAGTCATGCCACAACTCGCTAGTGTCTACGCCTGGAGCGTATTCGTTCCGAGCCAATCCGCCTGGGTCCATTTCCGCCGCAGTGAGATGCACGGCCCTGGCTGGTGGTTCTCCGAAGCCCGCACTCAATCCGGCAGGGTCTTGACGACCCGCACGATCTCCGCCGAATACGCGGCGGATCTCTATGCCCGCTACGGCAAAGATGCCGAACTCCAGCTCTATTCCTGAGGCCATGCCCTACCAATTCCGCAACAACCACGGCCGGGGCTGTAGGTACTCCGTGTGGGTACAACGCTTCACCACAGAACACGGCACTCGGCCTGTTCTGGAATGGTTTCACACAATGGAAGAACAACAAGCTGCCGTCGACGAGATGATCGCCGATGGCAGGTTTAGTGGAATCTCGTCCTATTCCCGGTCGCAAGAGACCGCCGACGCTGAATGAAAAAACCAGTAAGGCTCCACTTTACTGCGGATCCTGGTCATGGTTGGCTACATGTCAACCGTGACATAGCTCGCATGATTATGGGAGATGATTTTAGCAAAATATCCTCTTGCTCTTACCAAAGAGGTGCCACTATTTATTTAGAGGAGGATTGTGATGCAGGTTATTTCCTAAAAGCTTGCAAGGAAAGAGGGGTCGAAGTTGACATAAAAGTCAAGCATTACGCGAACTTAGCACCAATACGATCCTACAACTCGTTCTTCCCATGAAATGCTCTCACTGTGGTAAAGACATTGCGCTAATACCCTCCGCATCTGAAAGGGCTCGTAAGTTCGGAGGTGTGCCCTCGGACTATACAAGATTATTCACAATCCATTCAGACTGCTTTTTGACCAAGCAGGCAGAAGAAACTTTAACTCTAATGCGGAGTCTTTGAAATGACAAACCTCAAAGTAATAAACCTCGCCACTGGCGAGTGCGTCCCAACCAACCCATCCGCCTTCTCCGCAGCGGAAGCTGTGGTCTGGGCATGGGGCACCTTCTCCGGCGAACCCTACCCTCGCGACTACCGTTATCACCCCCTCCTGGAGTTCGTCTCCAGCCGGGTTGTCTCCTGCGGCGAGCATCCCAACGTGTTCTCTTGCAGGCTTGACCCGGAGCTAACACCGGAACAAGCGTTCTTTGTTAAACATCCGCAGTACAAAGGTTGCGTGATCGAACCATTCAAGTGCAACATGTTTACCGGAGGCAATCAATCTATCCTCCGGGATCCTGCTGGCAATCGCGTAGCGATTATTAGCCAGGAAGGCTTCGCATCGTTTACTGTCCACCGTACCTTCGATTGATCCCCATGTCGACAATTATCGACTCAACCGGCACCATGCTGTCCGCTGAGTCTTGCTATCTGGTCCCCGATGAAGCTTTCACAGAGGAAGAGTGGTACAACATTGACAACTTCCCTGATTCCGAGATAGCCCGAATCGGAAAAGAGAATGGTATCCTTGTCTTAAAGACAGAACAGCTTTTACAAGCCATCGCAGATGCTCTATGGGGCGAAGGCGCGGACACTCCGTGGTGCCCTGACACCATTCAAGCCATCGCCGATGCAATACAGCAGGAACGTCCTGATCTGGTAGCTAGTCGTACAAGTTGACGTTCAAGTAACCGTACAAGCCCAATCATCCCCTCCCCCCATGTCAGCTTTCCTCTGCTCCAACGATCTCTTTGACCTCCTCGTCTCCGCATACTTCAACGATCCCCGTGACTCCACCCACTTGTACCTCAAGTACAAGGGGATCGACGGAGCGACAGACAAAAACGCTCCTCAACTCGTCCGTGACGCCCTCATTGACGAGAACTGGCGATCAATCCAACATTGCTACGAGGACGCTGAAGACTACTGCGGGGCTCACTACCGTAGCCTCAAGGCGACCAAGTTCAGGCGGATCGTTCTCCTTCCACAACCCGGCGTAATCGCTAGAGCCGGGGGCTGCCTGAGCTACCAATCCTGTGAACATCCAGGATGGAAGAGTTCCCCAGCGTTCAAGATACTCCAGGATCTCAATTCAAAGCTTCTAAAAAATCTCCCCGGCTACGATCTGCCAGAAGGTTGGGATGCCTATGAGCGTCCTAAGAATGATGCAGTCTGCCTCTCCACCCTTGTCAAAAAATGAGCGCCCCTGTCGTCCACTTCGTCCCCGTCTCCGCCAACGGCAAGACCGGGCCCATTGCCGTCTCTATGACGGAGCAATCCTCCTGTGCTCCAACCTGCCCATTCGCAGGCAAAGGCTGCTACGCCGCCTACGGCAGATCCCTTCTCCACTGGAAGAAAGTCCCCGAGCGCGGCTCCCCCTGGGGCGAGTTCATCCACAAGCTCCGACGCCTGGGCCCCACCGACATGTTCCGCCACAACGTGGCTGGCGATCTGCCTCATGCCGGAGGCTATCTCATTCCCGAATTGGTCAACGAGTTAGCCATAGTCGCAGGGCGTCTTCGTGCAGCGTGGACCTACACGCACCACAGACTCAACACACACAACCTCTCCGCCATTCGTGAAGCCATTACCTACGGCTTCACCATCAACGTCTCCTGTGAGGACACTCACGTTGCCGCCCTCAACGCGCTGCGCGGCCTCCCTACGGTCTGCGTCGTCCCCCCGGAAGCTCCAACCTGCTTCCGCGAGGAAGGCGTGACATTCGTTCAATGCCCCGCAACCCTGCGGGACGACATCAACTGCAAGAACTGCGGTGGGCCGCGAGGCATCCCCCTCTGCGCTCGATCCGACCGCAAGGTCGTAGTCACCTTCCCGGCCCACGGCTCAGGCCGCAAGAAAGCCGCCGCAATCGCCCGTGGCGCGGCTTGACCGATTCCTGAACGGGGGCATACGATGCCCCCATCATGCCCGCACGTCCCACCTCCCCCTTCCCCTTCCCCTTCTGATCATGAGCCCTCCCCCCGGAACCCCCTCCTGGCGTCATCCCGACACCTTCATCGGATTCGTCCTCGGTCTGTTGTTGTCAACAGTGCTGATCAACGAGGGGATGCGAACTGCGCCACCCCTACCCCCCACCTTCCCTCAAGCTCTCTCCCCCGAGCCCGCTCCTCCCTTCCCCTCTCGTTGAGCGCTTCGCTCCCTGCGACGGCACCCCGAAGCCTCCGATCCTCACCCGTTCGGAGGTTTCCTGGCGCCCTTGCGCCCTGGCTTTGCCAGTTGTCCATCTACCACCACCCTCCGGGCCCTGCCCGTTCACTCACCGTGACCACTTCCACACGCCCGACGCTCTGCGTCGTTGCCCCCCGCTCCAGCAACGGCTCCGGCACCGTCCGCCGCAAGGCCCCGGCTGCGCCGAAGTCCTACTCCCCCAACGGGGAGATCGGCACTCGCGTGGCGCAAGCCTTCCAGCTCAAGCTGGAAATCGACAGGCTGAAGGCTCTGCTCGATGGGCACACCGCCTTCCTCAAAGCCCACTGCATCAAGAACAACGTCAGCCGCATCGACGTCGGCGACTTTCAGGTGCAACGCAAGGAACGCGCTAACTGGGAGTATTCGCTCCTGCTGCAGAACGAGATGCTCAAGGTGCAGCAACAGCAGAAGCTGGAGCAATCCGATGGCCGCGCCATCAACACCCCCACCGTCTACGTCGCCCTCGCGGTTTCCCGCAAGGCTGCGGGGGCCTGAGCGATGAGCATCGCATTCAACATCCACATCGAAGGCAAGCACGAAGACGACGCTATTTACGCCCTCGATGAAGTGCGCCGTCTAATAGAAGAAGGCTACACCTCCGGTTTTGGCTCAAACATAAGCGGGAGTTACAGCTTCAGCCTCACTGAACCTGTGGGCCAATACAAATGATGGGCTACTACCGCATCACCCGGAAGCAGTTCTACGCCATGGGCGGCTTCTCCGACTCTTTCAACGTCCGCAAACAGTTAGGCCGCAGTTGGTCCTACTGGCGGCGGGCCTGCAGCTGAGACTGACCCACCGCTCAACAAGTCCTCATGAAGATCCTCTCCACTTCTACCCCCGAGGCCGAAGTCCTCGCCTGGCTCAACGAGCAACTGGCCACGCTCTTCCCAGACACGACCTTGCCCCTCCGGGCCTTCCACTGGGAACGCTCAACCTCTGCCAAGAAGCTCAGGCAGCGCTGGGCAGGCTGGTATTCGGCCTCAACCATCAGCCTCGATCCCGACTTCTTCCGTGGCCTCCCGCCCGAACGTCAATCCCAGGCAATCATCGACGTTGGTCTGCATGAATTGTGCCACCACGTTCAACACATCAAATACGGAGACGTCCCCACCCACGGCAAAGAGTTCCGGCTCCTTGCCAACCATGTCAATGGTGTTCTTCAACGACAGGCAGTGGACATTTACCACGAACTGGCGAAGACCCCCGAAGGGGAAGAGGCCGCCCGTGCCCAACGAACAGCGCTTGCGCTTCTTGCGAGGACTACGTCCTCCAATGAACACGAAGCAGCCTTGGCTGCCGCCAAGTACGCAGAGTTCACCAGCAAGAACAATCTCAGCCTAGATTCCCATGCTGGAGCCCTAGCGGAGAACCTTCCTGAGATCGTCAAGGAACACATCTGGACCGCCAAGGTGATGAACACCTGGCTTATGTCGGTGCTCAGAGCAGTGGCTTACACCCACGGCTGCACATTCACCTACCGCCGCACACAGGACGCCTGTACCCATATCCACTTCTACGGGCGGAGCATCAAGATCCCTCAGGCTTACGACATAATCGAGTACCTCACAGGTGCAATCGACAGGGTCGTAGAGAAGGAGATGAAGGCGGACAATGATGTCAGAAAGCTGCACCAGCGTGAAGGGCGGAGTGTCCTCGCCGTCCCCCGAGGCCGCTCCTACTGGATAGCCTTCCGCGAAGGTGTGGCTCAGCGTGTCGCCAAAGCGCTCCGCGACGATCACGAACGCCGCATGGAGGAGGGTATCACCGCCACTAACGGGATCACTCACGTTCCCGGCCTGGTGCTCCGATCCTCCTTCGTCAAAGAGAAAGAAGCGGCCAACGAATACATGACATGGCTGCACCCTTCTCTGGGTAAGGGTGCTGCCCGCAAGGGCTCACAGTCCGCCGCAGGCCGCGCCGCCGGCTATGCCGCCGGGGCTTCCGTCTCCGTGGCGAAGCAGGCAACAGGCGCCCGCAACCGTTCTCTCGCCCCGGCAGCAGCCGGTGAATGACCATGTCCAACCACGACTTAGTTGTAATCACTGTCTACTTTCGTCAACCACAGGATGATGCCGGTGTAATGACATTCGTCGATCACCTCCTTCATTGCCATCCTTCGGTTCAAGACTACGAGTACGAACACATCGCCCCGGCAGCAGCCGATTGATCTCATGCACAAACTCTCCCCAAACAATCCCACGGTCGTTGATGAAATGATTAAGCAGGAGATTAGTGATGCTGTAGAAAGCATTGAGGAGTATCTGATCAATAGTGATCAAAATGAAGATCTACTGTGTAGGATTCGTGACGGGTGGACATTAGATCAATGCCGAGATCATGTGATCTACAAGATTCTATATCTACGCTGGCATTTATGCACTAGCTCAGCCCAGGTAAACCCGGAGCGCTTCTTTCTCTCTTACATCAAAGAAGAGGCAGAAGCGCTTAAAGATCCGGAGGCGTTCTACACATGTCTACATCCTTCACTTCGGTTCAACGGATGACATCTCCCCTCTCCACTTTCTCGCTCCGGCAACAGCCGGTTGATCAATGGACAACAAGACTCTTACAGCGCTTGAACGCAACTGTGGTCCTGACCCCATCAACCCCTGCGCTGACCTCGCGGGTATGGGCTCCGATATCCTCAAGCGGATCCACTTTCTACAAACCGAGATCAACTCATTAAAGACCACATACAACAACATTAACCTAGGGATAGACAAGTTCCTAGGGTTGACCCACCACTGTGGGGAATACGTCACCTCTGATTCCGATGCGATGGATGCAATTCATAAAGAAATGAATGGCAAAGAGTGGGACTCTGACACTTTCGACGCCATCGCGGAATTCGTCCGCCAGAGCCATCGGCCCATCGCCACCTCCCCCGAGGACGTCACCGATGTGGAGGGTTGCTGATGCGCCATCTTTACATCAACTCCATCACCGTCAAAGGGCAGGCTATCTACCGATGCTCTACATGTGGGGGCTTTGGCTCCGGCGACGTAGTCACCGTAGAAGTCAACAACCCCGCAGAGATCGCAGAGATCAAGCCTGGACCTAATGCCATGCCAATCGGCTGGGGTTCTTACTCCGGTGACGATGGGCGAGGCGACTACCTCACTTTCCGCTGTCCAAACTGCAAAGGCACTACCTGATGTCCGCCCTTTCCACCGAAACCCGCCTCACCTTCCCCCTCATCCACCTCAACGGCAACAGCCGTGAGTCGCTTCGCGACGGGTACATCAACGCCCGCCGTGATCTGCAGAAGGCCATCAACTCCTTCTACGCCATCGACTTCCACGCTCGCAATTACTACCCGCTCCCTTCGGGGAGCTGGGAGCGAGCAACTGCAGAGCGGGATACGATCCGTGAAGGGCTGCATAAGGCGCACACCTACCTTGAGCGTCACATTGAACACCTCAACCAGAGCCCTTCGCCGTCCGAACCTAGGCGGTGATAACGATTCTCATTCCCGCCCCCATGGTCCGCTTCCTTCCTCTGTTCCTACTCCTGCCCCCCTTTCTCCTCCCAACTGCGGCTACCGCCTCCACCGTCCTTCCCAACCTCTACGCCAGCCACTACTGTCGTTATCGCTCCCTAGGCATTAGCAACGCTGACGCGATGAAGGCTGCACTCCAAGACGCCAGCGTCGGCTACGACGATTGGACTTACGTCCAAATCAATGAGACACCAGTGCGGAGTGATCATCTCAACGCTGTTGTCGAAGCACAGAAACTCTGTACTGAGCTTTTTACTCCATGAACGTCATCCTCACCCCCCTCTCGCCGAAGGCGAAGAACCGCCTCGCCAACAGCCTCCACGGCAACCCCATCTGCACCCTGGAGCAGCTCCGCGACGGGGAGATCTTCGTGACCTCCCCCGACCGGAGCTTCTGCACCTGGATCAAGACCGAAGGTGACCCCGACTGGGCCTTCACCTTCACCCGCGAATCCGCTTCTGCTGCGTCATGAACAAACCTACCTACGCCCAACAAGCTGCAGACCTCAACCTCTGGCGTGAGTACGTCGATCCGCAACGAGCCGTGTCTGACGAAGACTTTCACACGATGAATCTTGTAGACCGTGAAGCCTTCATCGTTGAGAGCTTCGGCCCCGAGATCGTCATCCCGACCGTCGACGACATTCTCATCCGCACCCACATCGGCGGCCACTTCCACGAATGGGGTGCCGATGGTGGCGTCATCCGCGTCTCCCGCGCAGATCTCCGCCCAGTCCTGGAGGACGCTTACGACCCGACCGACCCAAACTGGGTCGCCTTTGTCGAGATCGACAAGGGCTGACCCTCACCACCTGGCAGTCAACCTTCCTGACGTAAGCCCAGGCTGCGCCTCCTTTCTCAGCGCACTCACACAAACCTTTCCTGAATCGGTTGACAACCTCTCCCCTTCTTGATAGGTTGACTCTACTCCGCACTCGCGGCTGTCCATCTACCACCACCCCTGGCCCACGGGCCGCCCCTTCCGCCATGCAGACCACCCCCGCCTTCACCCCCGAGTACGCCAACCTGGCCCCCGCCTCGGATCCCTCCCACACCCAGCCCACCCGGAGCGATAGCTCCGAAGCCCTCTCCGTCTCCGGCGCCCTGATGGGCAAGGCCACCACGGCCTACGCCCGGAATGAGCAGCTCCTCCTGGGCCGCGCCCCGCAGGCTGTTGCCGCAGGCGGCTACATCAACCCGGCTGACGCCACCCCCCGCCAGGCATTCGCCGCCGCTGGCGCGGACTTCACGGTCGTCTCTCGCCCCCTGGCGTTCAACGCTGTCCCCGAAGACTGCGGCCCCCATGTGGCACCCTTCTGGAATCCCATCACCGAGCGCAAGGCGATCGTCCGCACGGACACGATGCAGTTCCTGGGTGATGTCGGACGGGGTTACACCCCGGCTCAGATGGAGGGCCTCATCAACCTCTTCGACTACCTCCGCGAAGACGCGACCATCGACAACATCCTGGTCCTCGACCATGGCCGCAAGGTCGTCGTCTCCGCCTACATCGACATCGTCGCAGACGTTGCCGAAGGTCACTCAGTCCGTCGCTTCCTCCACGCCTGCAACTCCTTCGACGGAACCACTGCCTTCTCCATCTTCTTCTCCGACATGATGCTCCGCTGTGCGAACCAAGTTCGCTACATCAGCGGCAAGGGCGCAGCCAAGGCGAAAGCCGCAGGCCAGGGCCTCAAGCTTCGCCACTCCGCCGGAATCACCGAGTGGATGAAGAACCTCCCCTCCCTGATCGACATCCAGAACCAGACCTTCCAGCAGGACATTGCTGCCTTGCGGCCTCTGACCACAACGAAGCTCACAAAGGAAGCTGCGGACTTCATCCTCCGCAATACCTACGCCAAAGAGCTGGGGTCCCCCATCAAGGACAAGGAGTCAGGTGCTCTTCGAGAGCGCACCCTCGAAGACCTGGAGACTCAGATCGGAACGATCCGCAGCCACTACTCCGGCAACACCGGGATCGACATCATCCCCGGCACGGTCTATGGCTTGCTCCAAGCGATCACCCAGTTTGAGACGCACGATGCAGGTCGTACCAAAGACCCCATCAAGGCGGCCCGCACCCGGCTGGAAGCCCTCTGGGGTGGCACCGGCTCTGACCGGATCGAGGCAGCCCGCGAGGCTTGCCTCCTGACCATCGCCTGATCCAAACGGGCGGGAGGAGGTGATTCACCTCCTCCCCACCGCACCCCCTACACGGTGTCCATGCCCACTTCAACGAACTTCGGCTACCTCCTCTACTGCACTCGCGTTCAAGCCATGCCCCGCCCTGAAGAAGGTGCTCCCCCCGAGCACGACAACACTCCAATTACCTCCTCCGAAATCATCTCCCCTGATAGCACCTTCGCGATCTACGAAGAGGCCCTCGCAGAGACACGGACTATCGTCCGCGATGAAGCCAAAGAGGTGATCAAGGCTCGCATCCGCGAAGTTGAGCAGATGCGCACAACCCTGGCCCGTGCTGAGACGGAACTTGCCAAGCTTCTAAAGAAGACTCCCGAGGAGATTGCGTCGACTGCGTACTACAAACGCGACGAATTTGGCCGCAAAATCCCCTATTAAGCTATGCCAATCTCCTACAACACCGAATATGGAGGGTTTGCGATGGACCGCAACAATCATCACGGAATAAACCTTGTCTCTGATGGGAAGACCCTCGCAATGCGATGGAACCATTCTTCATTCATCTTCAGTGGCTTCGACGTAATCCACATGGAATGTCAGGATTACCCTGCGCGTGTCGTCAACCTCCATCTGATCTCAAGAGGCCCCGTCAAGGTAGGCCCAGCATCCGCTCTTGATAACCTCTTCCTCAACGCGAACGATCTCTCTGTCGACGAGCTACTCAAACTCGCCTACCAGAAGATCGACGCCCGTGCTGAAGCGGAGGAATTCACACAGGGCATCGAGGTATCCGCCTCATGACCGATCTCACCATCATCAACATCGTCGAATCTGCTCGCTCTGTTGACCCCCAACTGCAAGGTCAGTGGATCGCAGAACGCGCTATCGCCGCCGCCCGTGCCGCTGACGCTGACATCTCAGATCGAGATCTAGAGGCTGAATACGCAGCCTGGTTCCAGCGCGAATATGGGCGCCCCCCGCACCCAACTGCAACAGCACTGGGAATCGCGTGGGGTCGTCACCTTCTTAGTAGAGGATCCCATGGCCATTAAACATCAAGCAGAGACAAACGCAGGATTTGTAGCGCCAAGTCCATCATGGTTCATCGTAATAAGAACTCATGGTCATGAGACTCTAAAGGTAGGTGACCTAGTGCGAGTAGTCGAAGACCCCTTGTGCCGAAACTGGATCTATCGCCGAGACGCCACGCTTCATGAGTTAAGAGGTAACGACGATTGCTACGTTGAACTACAACTAGCGATGTTCGTCATAGGAAAAGAAGGCCCCCTACCACAGGAGCCCTCCACTGTCCATCTACCGGATCAGCCATGCAGCCTCACCAGCGACAAGAACATTTAACCACAACATCGGAGGAACCGCAAACCCCGGCTTCGCAACATCCTCACGGTGCGGATTACGCAGAAGCGATCCGCTATCAAAACGCTGCAGAACATTTCCGCCGCATCAGGAATGACCTTCTACACAGTGAATACCGCATGGAGCAAGGTCAACTTCTAACCGAAGAGGACAAACTTCGGCTACAAAAGGCCGCTCTCCAGTTGAACATGCTCACCGCTGACATGCACAGGCGAGCAGGCCATTTCCAGACCCTGGCAAAAACCCCTACCCCCGAGCCCGCTGCACTCCCCCGATGACTCTCACCAAAAGCCCAGTCCTTGACACCACGGTCCTCACCCCATTCGACCGGATCACCTCCGAAGTCGAAATCGCAGAGTCCAAAGCCGTCACAACCTTCGGTGACTACAGCAACCCGGCGATTAACAAGGCCGCCCGGAGCTACATCTACGGGCTCCGCCAGGTCCGAACCTCCATCGACCGTACGCGCAAAGCGCAGAACGACGAAGCTCAGTCCTACATCCGCAACGTCAACGGCTTCGCCAAGGAGCTGACAGAGCGAGTAACCGCCCTGATCGAACCGCATGAGCGGATCATCAAAGGCATCGAAGAGGCCGAAAAAGAGCGAATCGCTGATCACGAAGCTGGTATCGACACCATCAGCGAGATGCGCCGGGGCCCCCACGGGGATTCCGCCCGGATCATGAAGCTCCTCGACGCCCTCACAGAGATCGACCCGACGACCTTTGAGGAGTTCACCCCGAAGGCTGACGCGGAGATCCAGATCACACGCGCCGCACTGGAGGAGGCCCTGCAAGCCGCCATCGACCACGAAGAGGCGGAGGCCGCAAGGCAGAAGAAGCGGGAGGAGGAGGCGGAAGCCGCCCGTCTTCGCCGCGAAGCGGAGATCGCTGAGACCGCCGCCGCGAAAGCCACAGCCGATGCGGAGGCCAAGGCGGAGCGGCTCCGAGCCAAAGAGGCCAAGGAGGCGGAGGCCGCCATCGAAGCGGAGCGGAAGAAGGCCGAAGCTGCCGAGCGCAAGGCCGCAGAGGCGGAGGCCAAGGCGAAGTCTCATGAGACTCAGACTGAGACTCGCCGATCTGCCCCCGAGCCCGTATCCGACGCGGAGCAGCTCCCCGCCACCCGCGCCAAGCGCAACGCCCTGGTGGGGATCATTCAGGAGGCAGTTCTCGATAGCACCCCAAAGGGCTTCGCCCTGACTCTCGTCCTGGGTGAAGTACACCCGGCGATTGTCATCGACTGGAGCAAGGTGGAGTCATGAGTACACAGTCTCTATTCTCCTTTAGTGAAGCCCTAAAAGAGCTTCACGACGGCCACCGCTTAACCCGCAAAGGGTGGAACGGGGCGAACCAATGGATTCAACTCCAGCTTCCCGATCAACACTCCAAGATGACGCTTCCGTACATCTTCATTACAACCGTTCAAGGCGACCGTGTCCCCTGGCTAGCCAGTCAAAGTGATCTCCTCGCTAATGACTGGTGCCTTTTCGACGATCTCCTCGCTAATGACTGGTGCCTTTTCAACGAGGATGCCTGATGACTCCGAAGCACCCCATAGTTGTCACCCCTGCATCCAACGCTGAACGGCTGAACTCCTCCATTGTCCAGTTCACTGACCTAATCCTGGAACTCACAACCATCGGCCTCGATCAGGCCCGCCACCAGCCCACCGGGCTGCAGAACCGCCTCCTACAAGCCGCCTGCACCTCGTTGGAAGCGTGGGTTGAGATCCAAAAGGGGAAGTTGGCAATGGTAGAAGCCCAGGTCCGTGTTCTCCCCGACGACACCCTGATTTACCCCGGAGATTACTCCCAATGATCATGACACCCGATGCACAGCTGCAGGCTGTCGCCGCCTGCGCCAGCTTCACTGGTTACGGAATCGGCTACCTCCTTCATCGGCCGACCTTCCTCATGCTCTTCATGACCAGCACCACCGCCGCCCTGACCGTTCGGATCATCTCCATCAATGGAATATCTCAATGAGTCTCATGTGTCCCGTATCCCCACCCTCACCCTCCGCGCCAGACTGTGTGGGCCTGACCAGCCGCCCCGGCATTGCGCCTGCTGCGACGGAGTTTTGTCCAACATCTCATAAAGCCCCCCTAAAGGGCTGGCTGCCGCATGTCTACGATGAAGGAGGGCTTCTCCGCATACGAACTTCGTCACATAGAGACAGGAGCGTCCCTCTACACGACGACTGCGTCGACAGAAGAGATTACAAGAGCGAACGAGAACTTGCGGCAGAAGGAATTGCCGACCCGTTTCTTCCCTGTGGGGGACTTTCACATACCCTCACTTCACGGAGACGTAGGGCAGAAGTAGGCTGTAGCCTCCCCATGGAGGTTTAATGGCATACGTCTCAAAAGTCTCAGTAGAGCAGATCATTGCTGAGAGCGAAAAGCTCCTGAATGAGATCGGCATCTGTAACTACGCAGAAGTCGCTCGGAGGCTCAACGTCTCCCGGCAGACCGTCCACAAGCGACTCCAGGTTGCAGCTCAGCGCGGCGAAATCTCCCCCGAGACCGTCGAGCGCTACCGCTACATGGGGACAACCCTCACGAAGCGCTTCAACACTTCCCTAACCCCGGAGAATTTCGACTTCATCAAGGCTTTGGCCGACCAACTTGAAGTCCCCCCTGCCTACATCCTCCACGCAGCGGTCAACCGCTACCGGATGTCGCTGCTTGACAGCAGCATTCTCCATCCGTCCGCCGTTCAACAATGCGACTCGACCCCTCCTACTTCCGCCCCATGACGACCCCTCTTCCGTTCTTCGCTGCTGCCGCAGCTTTCTTCCAGGAGCTGGCTCCCGTCGCCAGCCCACTTATGTCCGCCCTCGGAGAAACCTCAGCAGCTGTCCACCGAGCCCAGCAAACAGCTTCTGGGCGTACTCGTCTAGGCTCCGCCGCTGTGAGCTATCTCCCAGAAGAGGATGAGGATTGATGGCACTCACCGATGACCAACTGCTCCAACTGTCATTCGACTTCTTCTCGCATCGAGGTAATTCCTGGAGAGATTATTCAATGACAACGTCTATCCAACCTAAAGGCATAGACGCAGGCGCGGCCATCGTCGCCTACGCCCGCGCAGCTATTGCGTTGGAGAAACAGCAAGAGACAACAGCCTCCACCACTCCTTCTTTCACAGTTATCCCTTCTTTCACAGAAGGTTCCCGGCAAAGAGGTAACGGAAATCGATTAAGAGGTTACCAACCAAAACCTACTATTGTCCCCCGTGGAATACGGCCCAATCCCCCACCCAAAGATCCCTGATGATCCCCTTCTCCGTCGTCATCGCCAACCGTTTCACGAAAGGGTTGGCCTTCCTGCCCTATCCTCATCAAGTCCGCCTGATCTCACTCCTCTCCCGCCGATGGCGAAGTTCAGCCACCTCTCGCGTCCCCGCCGCACCGAATTCAAACCTCAACCCTTCTCTGAGCCACATCAAATTTCTATCTCTCCGTCCCCAGACATCACCACCTCCGACATCTCAGACGCGGAGTACCTAATCAGCCGTGTCAGCGGCGCATGCGCGACCAAAGCCGCCTACACCACCCGTAGTGAAGTTACGACCTACCTACGTCAAACTGGTTTCACAGGCACACCCTACGCATGCAGTTTTTGCGGCTTATGGCATGTGACCACGATGCCTAAGAAGGCTCAGAAATTGCTGATGCGGAGACTACGCGCAGCTAAGAAACTTCTCAACCCCATCGCCTTTTCCCAATGAGTAATCAAACCGAGCAACCCACTCCCACTCAAACTGAGTACACTCTCGTAACCCCTGATTACCTTCTCCGTGCTGATCCTCGGTTACGAACCAAGACCGTAGCAGCCACCCCTCAGCCCAACCAAACCGCCTGGTTGGCTATGCACCAGGACTACTCCGAAGGCTCCGTCATCGACGACACACCTCCCCCCGAGGACGAAGCAGGCCAGGCCCTCCTCAAACACCTCTTGGCCGGAGGTCGGGGCCACTTCGGGCCTCTTGAGCACCCTCAGATCACGATCGCGACAGCGGGCTTCCCCCACTCCGTGATGCAGCAGGCCCGGACGCATCGCGTAGCGGTCTCCTTCGATGTCCAATCTTCCCGATACACCGGGGAAAGATTCAAACGGGTCGTTTCTAATGATGAGAGCTACGATCCTGATCAATTCCACATCTCTGATCTGGTTTATTTCCGCCCCGTAGGTCGGTACAAAGACCGTGGTGGAGATGAATACATCTACTCCGAAGATGGGCTCAATTCTGACCAGAAGTTATGCGTCTTTCTCGCGGAACGCTACGCGAACAAACTACACGCAGGCTTTGCCGAAGAACACGCCCGAGGCTACATGCCTTTCGACTTTCGACAGAACTTTGTCGTCTCCTTCAACCTCCGCTCCCTGATGCACTTCCTCGATCTCCGAGCGAAGCTCGACGCTCAGATTGAAATCCAAGCGCTCTGCGAGCTGCTGATGATCGAGTTCCAGAAGTGGACTCCTGAAATAGCCGGTTGGTACAAAGCTAACCGCTGGGGCAAAGCGAGGCTCTCACCATGACTGAAGCGAAAATTTCCAATGAAACCGTGGCCTGGCTACGACAGTCCGCTGCTGTCGGTGACACCTACTCCCAGGTGCTGTTGTTCCTGCTGGAGCGAGTGGGGACGCTTGAGCAGCGACCGATCCCCGAGCCCACCCCCTCGCCCGAGGCCGCTCCGGTGGCCACGGATGAGGAGCTGCTGGCCATGCGTTCGTGGTCAAGTCACGGGCCCACATTCGACAGCGATTTTGTGGAGTTTGGCCGCGCCGTCTACGACCTGGGCCGCCAGCATGGCGCCGCCCAGTCCACACCTCCCGCCTTGCCGCCCGCATCCCCGGTGGGTTGGTGGGGAGGGTAGCAGCCGCAATCCGTTTTTAACCATTGACTATTTTTACAAAAATGCCATGAGCCTGCAGATTGACGACGCCGAACTTGAAGAACTTGAAGAAAAAGTGGCAAATGATGATGGTTTATACGCAGAGTTGGTCGACCTAAGAGGCGGATGTAGCTGTCACGTCAACGCTCCATGTCCCGCCTGTTGCAACCCACTAACAGCAGGTGAAGCAATTTCCCTCGGACTTTACACAGAAACACCATGACCGCCATTTTCCGCACCCTGTGCGCTGAGCTTGCGCAGCAGCTTGACGATGCCCTGGATTTCACTGTCAGCAGCGATACCAGGCGCCAAATGGAGTCCCTCGTCGCTCGCGCCCGCGCCGAGTTGGCTGAGTCGGAGGGAAAAGAACCGAGCAATGAGGAGTTGCTGCAACTGGCTATCGACACTCGGCTGTATCGGTTCCAGGCAACAGCCGGTGATCCAGTTCAGTACGAAATGACGGAACAGCAGGTGTTTGCGTACGCTCGCGCCGTCCTCACCCGCTGGGGGCACCCCGCCTTGGCGCCTTCAGTGCCAGAAGAGCTAAGTCCTAGAGAAGTTGAAGCACAAGAAGCCTTCACACAAATAAGGGACTTAATTCTTAACCTCTCGGACGGCCTAGAAGTGAACGAGGTTCTGGGAATTATCGATGACCACACACCGAAATGGGTATGAACAACGATTACCGCAAGGCGCTTCTCTCTCTCTACACGCAGCCATTCAAATTTACACTGAGCAAAATCCTCAAGCCCAACAGATGAAGCCAACTGAAATAACGCAGCAGTTGATGGATGCGTTGGACGCTTTGCCAACGTCAGAGCTGACAGCCGGAGCATTGGAGGATCCCGAGACCGGCTGCGTTTGCGCTCTCGGCGCTGTAAGACTGCAGCGAGGTCCACAGGCTGTGCCGCTGTCGCACGACCTGACCGATCCAGATGTGGACTGGCGCGATCTGGCCGAGCCGTTCAACATCAGCGAAACCCTGGCCCATGCAGTTATTGCTGCGAACGAGTTCCGTGACAAGCGCAACGACGAGCAGTCACGCCGCCGCCGCTGGCAATCTGTCCGCAACTGGGCCGTAAGCAAATTGATTACACCACTATGACCAACCCCACCGCTATCACCGACTGGTGCTGGGACCCAATGCCAGCAGTAGACGGCTGGTTTGCAGTGGTCAGATCCTGGGATCCAGCGGAGGGGATGTCTGCTGGCGTTGCGTATGCCAATCAGGGGATTGTCCCTTGGCCTGGCAGCAACGGCATGGCGCTGGGGGGTAGGGGGCACGCTGGCCCATTTGCTACTCAGGCGGATGCACTCGCCTGGGCAGATGCACACGATCCAGAGACCCCCGATGCCTGACCCCCCGATGCCCTGATCCTCCCCGGCAACCACGAAGCACCGAGTCCGCACCATTTACGAACCCCTCCCGTGAACTCAACACCAGACTTCAACTTCATCCCTTGCGAGGCGCCCATTAAGATCCCCCGTGCAGCCGGCCCTATTCCCGACTGGCGCATCCGCCAGCTCGCCGCCGAGGGCATGATCAGCCCGTTTGAGCCTGGGAAGATCCGGGAAATTGAAATCCCTCTTCCCGGATCTGCTCCTTATGGACACTTCCAGCGCCCAGTGATTAGTTACGGCACCAGCTCCTACGGCTACGACCTAACCCTTTCACCCAAGGACTTCCGCATCTTTCGCCACGTCCCTGGCCTGATTGTAGACCCCAAGAATTTTGATGATCGCTGCCTGGCTCACGCAGATCGTCACCATGACGATCGAGCTGGCTCCTACTTTGTCCTCCCTGGCCACACCTATGGCCTTGGAGTGGTAATCCCGTATCTAAAGCTCCCACCCAATGTCACCGCTCAGTTCATCGGCAAGAGCACCTACGCCCGCTGCGGCATCATCGTGAACCTCACCCCAGGCGAAGCCGGTTGGGAGGGCCACCTGACCCTGGAGATCTCCAACAGCAGCGGCGCCGATTGCCGCATCTACACCAACGAGGGGATCTGCCAGGCTCTGTTCTACGAAGGCTTGCCATGTGACACGCCCTACGGCGACGGCAAGTACCAGGGGCAGGCCAATGGCGTGACCCTTGCAAAGGTTTGACAATGAGATTGAGCGACGCTGACGTCCACCTAATCCTTATTAGTGGCGAATCATTGAAGAGTATGGCCCGACGCTTCGGTATTTCCAAGCAGGCCGTTTCCCAGATCCGATTGGGCCGCACCCACCGAGCTGTCGCCCCCGAGCTGCCCCGACGAACCCCAGCCAAGTTCTGCACGGCATGCCGGTTCTGGCGGGGCGGATCGGATCCCTGTTCGCAAGGCATGCCAGATCCTGTCTACGAGGGGAAAACCTTCGCGGCTGATTGTGATTTGTTTGAACAACGACGCAGCACAAAACCCACTGGAGGGAAATTCTCATGAAGTCCTGTAATGACTGCATCTTTGCTGATTGGAAAAGAACCGCCTCTGGCCGCCTTCACCCAAGTGGCGACGGTAGATGCAAGAAGGTGATCAAGATCCCAGAGCTGCCCCAGTCGTTTTACTGGTTGGGGATGAGAGATCCCCCGAGGCCGGATGGCGGATACATAAACCGCCGGGAAGAGCTTAAAGACCACTGCGTTTATTACACCCCCACCCCGAGCCCAAAGGGTAAAACCAATGTGTAGCCCATCTCAAGGCTATTACCGGGCATCGCCCACCCCGCGCCTGCGGGCACTGCCCGACAAAGCCGAACGACTGGCGAAAGCCAATGAGTTTATCAACATCATCGCCACGCACGGGCGGAAGTTCTTCAATCATGAAGGCTCCATCAGCTATCTGCTCTTCGATGGGCAAAGCCGTATCAGCTTCTACGACAGCTACAGCAAGCGCTACATTTACACACACTACAATGGGAGTTGGAGAGGATTTAGCAACGGTGGGACGATGCGGACATTGATCATCCGACTCCGTGAGTACATCCAAGGCAAGATCAAGACAGGCGATGAACTGCTCATGATCCTGCCCATCCATCCCCGAAGTGGGCTGGGAGGTATGGAAGACCTGCTGGCGGACTGCAATCGCTGGGCCTACCCCGAGGTCGACATGGCCATCGTCATCAAGGCGGCCCGCCGGATCTTCTCCTCTACGGGTGAGACTCATGAGACCCAGGATGAGACCGCCCCATGACCCCCGCGCCAAACTGGAGCATGACTGACCTTCCCCACTTCCTTCCTTTCCGGGTGTCCTATGAGGTCAAGCAGAACTTCCCCCTAGTCCATCTGACCTTCTCCCGCCCTGACACATACAACTACCTCCTACGGTTTGAAGTAAGTCACAACCATCCCATATACAAACCCACTGGGATGACGGTTCGTATCGACATGAACTACGTCGAAAAATCCTACCCCGACCCAGAACTATGCGTGATCGAACTCCTGGAGGCGCTTATCAAAATAATGACGGATCGCATCAGGCCGAACACAACAGATGTGATGTTGCTGGAATATGCTCCTTGGATGAACTCGCCCAACTATCCGCATCCGCATCCGCATCCCAAAATCCTGCCATCTGCAGACACTTCGCAACCGGAACCCACGCAGGAGTAGCGGCCATTTTGCAGGTTGTGGTGACCGCAGGGCACAGGCTGGCCGCCAATGACCTCAAGACATACGACCATCGCTCCCTCTGGAAGTTCACCTCTGAGCTGGACCGACTATCGCGGCTGCCCCTGTCCTGTTCAGAAACAGGTAATCTCAGGTAGACTTATCCCAGTCACAACGCGCCCCAACCTTTCCAGAAGTGGTCGCCCAGAATCCAGTCAACGCAGACGGCCTAACCGTCAAACAGGTCATAGCGGCTGATGCCATCGTCGCAGGGAAGACGATGACAGACGCTGCCAAGGCGGCGGGAGTGACCAACAAAACCCTATGGAGCTGGAGACACACTCCCCAGTTCATGTCCGTCGTCAACCGAAAGCTCCAAGAGCGGACGGACATGACAGGCACTCAAGGTGTAGGTCTTGTCCCTGAGTGCCTTCAAGTCCTCCAAGGCATTATGAACAGCTCGACATCCGAAGACGCTGATCGGATTCGGGCCGCGAAGGTGATCATGGACTCTGCCAATGCCTACCAAGAGCAGAGGGAGATGGAAGTCACTATCGCCCGCTTGGAGCGGAGGCTAATGCTCCTTTCAGGGGCCACAACAAACGCTGCTGCTGCGGACTTTCATCAACTAGAAGCTGCGGAAGATGAGGCGACGTATAGAGTAGTTGACATCTAGTGAAATACGGCTCTTCACTTCGTACTCGACTGGCACGGCTTGAAAAAGAAACCGAGCTGAGGGAAGCTGCAGCGATGCTTCACGCCAGCGCAAAGCTGGTGACATCGCTCCCCTCAGTCGAAAATTGGCAGGACTTCGCGCCGCTCACATGGATCCAAACTGGTGACGATGAGGGTGCGGCTGTTCAGCCGTTCAACCCATATCAATTCCAGAAGGACTTCGTCAAGATCCTTCACCGAGCACGGCGGATCCAAGTCCTCAAATCCCGGCAGATTGGTATATCCGAGGTCATCTGTAACTATCTAGCCAATAGGGCATTAACCGAACCCGGCTTCACAGCCGTAATCATCTCAAAAACCCAGAAAGATTCCCAGGAACTGGCGAAGCGTGTCCGCTTCATGGTCGAATCTCTCAAAAACGAATCCCTCACCTGGCTTTCCAACAGCGACACACGCCTCTCCTGGCGGGGCCGAGGAACTCTCCACTTCCTCCCCGCAACAGGCCGGGGTGGTCGTGGTATCCCCGCCTGTTCCGTCCTCTTCCTCGACGAAGCGGCCTTCATCGAGGGGGTAGCCGACATCTACCAGGGCGCAAACCCCTCTCTCATGAAGCTCGGCAGGGCCGGGAAGGTGATCGTCGTCTCCACTCCAGACATGGAGTCGAACTGGTTCGGGGAAAAATGGACAACTGGTCTCCCTTCTGACTGGTACGACTACGTCGAAAGGCGCGACTTCGTCGGTCTCCAGGCCATGCTCGACGAAGTCGGCAGAGAGGACGGCTGGGCGCGAGTCGCACTCCATTACTCCATGCACCCTCAATACGGGGCAGACCCGGATTGGGCGGAGAACTACCGCAAGCAAGAGAAGCTCACTAAGAACCAGTGGGATGCTGAGTTTGAGCTGAAGTTTGGCTCGACAGCATCGGCGATATACCCCAGCAGCCTGGTCAAAACCTGCGCCAAAGGCGCCTTCTCAGAATGTGGGATGGCCAACCGCGTCTACTCCATGGGCGTCGACCCCAACGGCGGCGGCGACGACTACTTCACCGCAGTAGTCCTAGACATCACCTCAAAACCGAACCGCGTAGCGGCCATGTACCGCGAGAACAATCGCTCCTCGCCTTATAGCCTGCAGAAAGTCAAAGACTTAATCGACAACTTCCTCCCATCAGAAGTAATTGTAGAAAAGAACTCAATGGGGGTAATCATCGCAGAAGCACTGGCTCTCCAATCCTCAGGCACCAAGATCGAACTTGTCTACATGTCCGACCCAATAAAGAACGCCATCACAGACAGAACTCTGTACATGATGGAGGACAATGACCTGATCTTCCCTGACGGGATCATCGCGGACGAGCATCGAGCGTTCCGCCGCGACGACAAGGGGAAGCGCAACGCTGGAGGATCCGCCCACGATGACACGGTCATAGCCCTGGCACTGGCAGCCATGGCGGCCCCCGGTTCTGTCGATCTCATTGGCTTCCTCCGCGCAGCTTGAAAGCTTCACCCTCGATTCTCCCAAAACCCTGGAATGTAGGGACGAACCCTGGAATGTCGGGACGAACCCTGGTTTATCGGAACGAACCCTGGAAAGTCGGGAAATCGACCCCTGGTTTATCGGAACGAACCCTGGAAAGTCGGGACGAACCCTGGAAAGTCGTAACTCCCCCGAGAGCGAAGCTACACTGAGCACACGCAGGAACCGGCGTGACAACAGCATCTTCCGAAACTACCGATAACTCCTCCTCGGCTGAATACCGCAGCGATGAAGAGTTTGCGCGTATTGACGGTGCCCTTGTCAATGGCTTAACCGGCATGGGTGTTTACGGTCGAGATAAGACCCAACACACCCGCCCCAGCTTCTCCTTCATGCTCTCCCACCCGGAGCTTGAAGCCCTCTACTCAGTAGGACTCCCTCGGCGCTACGTCGACGCAATCGCGGATGCTGTGCTGAAGCACAGACCGACGATCACATTGGGAGGAGATAAGTCTTCCGACGAAGTCGATCAGATCAAAGACTTTGAGGCGTACCTCAAGCAAGTCTCCTTCTACCGCGCCTATGCAGAAGCGATCCGCCTCCAGCGTCTCTACGGCGGGGCTGCCATCGTCATGCTCATCGACGACGGTGTCGAAGACCCGTCCGAACCTGTCAACGTCGCCCACATTCGTGGCATTCGCGGGCTCTGCCCCCTCTCCCGGCACGAAATCTTCCCGATGGACATGTCCGTCATGGATCAGTCCAAGCCAAATGCGTACCGCATCACGACCAATCAGAAGCTCGATCCTGAACAGATCAACAACACGACGAACATCACGATCCACCACACCCGTGTGATCCGGTTCGACGGGCTTTATCTCCCCTGGCGGCAGCGCCAACAGCAGAGCGGCTGGGGCCAAGCCCCCCTCCAGGCGGTTTGGGAAGCCTGGAAGACCTACGAATCCGCAGTGCGTGGCCTGGAATCAAGCATCACGGACGCCTCCGTCTTCTGGCACAAGATCCCCGGCTTGATGAACATGGTCAAAGCCGGGAACTCCGCTGCGATCATGAAGCGGATGGAGGTCAACAACCTGGCCCGCTCCACCTACGGCGGGATGATCCTCGATAAAGACGAGGAAATCGGCTTTTCCGAAAGAGCCCTCGGCAACATGGCTCAGGCCACCGCCCCGTTTGCGGAATACATGCAGGCCACGACGGGCTGGCCCGCCTCGATCCTGATGGGCACCAGCCCCGGTGGCCTCGGGAAAGAAGGTCGGTTTGAAGAACGTGTCTGGGCGTCCCTTGTCGAAGATTGGCAAACCGTCTACTGCCAGGAGCCCGTCTCGGACCTCTTCACCATGCTGATGTTGGCGAAAGAGAGCCCAATGCGGGGCAAGGTGCCGGATTCCTGGGAGGTTCACTTCCCCTCGGTGTTCACCGAAACGGACACGGAGAAGACCGCGCTTCGCGCATCACAAGCTTCTGTCGACCAGATTTACGTCACCATCGGGGTACTTAAGCCCGTCGAGATCCGCAACAACCGCTTCGGCTCGACCAATTACAGCATCGAAACCGTGCTGGATAAAAATGTATCAGCACAGTTGGAGATGCAGCAGGACACGGAGTTTGAGAACAATATGAATCAACTGCAGGCGCAGTCGTTCCAGGCGCAAGGCTTGGGGCCGGATGGTGAGCCGATTCCCCCCGAGCCCGATCCGAACGCAGCTCCTGCGGATCAAGGCGGGATCCTGCCTCCTGTGGATCAATCCGGCGAAGCCCCTGGCGGGTCTCAACCTGAGTCGCAAGCGTCTCAACCACAGGAGGAGCCCGCCGCCAAGCCGAAGCCCAAACCCAAGGCCGCACCCAAGACCGACAGCTACGAGGCCCTCGACCTCAACATCAACGTCCTCAAGCACATCGACGGCATGAGCATGGGCCGCAGGGTGAGCGATGAGTCTCGCGTGGACGCCCATGGCAGCCCCGATCTCTCCCGCCTGGTGCTGATCGGGCCCAGCCGCTCGCGCCGGTACGCCGCCTTCCGCACCACGATCAAGCTCGACGAGGTGATCGTCCCTGGTCCGCTGGTCACCGGCTTCGCTTCGCTCCGGGCGGCGCGGAAGGGGCTGACTGCTTTCCTGCCCGAGCAGACTGTATTCACGATGAGCCCAGCCCCCGAGGACGAGAAGTGACCAATACCCGCGCTGCGACTTTTCTTGCTATCCAGACGCGGCTTGATGCGAGGCGGAAGACTTCAGGCACAATTAAATGTAAACCACCTAACAAGCAGTGCGGTAGACGCTGTATTCCGGCAGATTGGGACTGCCGGATTAAAGGTGAAGGTCATGACAGTCACCAACGCGCTTCAAACTTCGACCCACTAAGCGGTGCTGCCAACATCCAGCGCGGCACAAAGCGTGTTGTCAAGGGCGTAGTTACCGGCAATGTTTCCGAAGTGGAAGGCGGCACCCGCGCCATCAAGCGCGGAATTGTCAAAGCTATCCCCGGCGATGTTGAGAAGAAAAAGAAAGTCCGCGAATCACTCGACAAGAACACCCGCAACCTCACCATCGGGCTCGCTCTGGTCACCGGAGGCTTTGCCCTCCACAACGTGATGAAGCGAGGCTGGCCTGCTTATGCCAGTGGTCCCGGCCGCCAGCTCGACGATTCCGTCCGTGCCGGTGTCTCCGCAGTCATGGATCGGATCCCCGGTCTCGGGGGCATTCGTGCTCAGCAACGAACCCAAGCCCAAAGCGCAGGGATGCATGTCGCCTATCGAGTCTCCAACCTGGAAAACAGGGGGCCCGATGCTCTCACCCAGCGGATGGCAGATGTCCCCGAGACCGTCCGCAACGGCGGTCTCGGACATAATGGGCGGAACAATGTTCTAGCCTCTCTTAACAGAACAGCGGAAGCAGCCGCAAGAGAAGGACAGTCCTTCGACGACTGGAAACGTAATAGTCGTGAAGCGGTTTTGAACACTACTGTCGACGGTCGCAGCGTGTTTGTCGATGATGCTACGTATAGCTTCCTCTCCCAACAACACGGCCTTGCAGGGACACGCACAGGTAGTCTAGCTAATGACGTCGCGTTTCTTAGAAGACACATGGCAGGAACCTTGGCGAATCAATCCCAAGCATTGAAACGGGATGCGATGAACCAAGGATTCAATATCAACGCTACAGGCAGAGACGGCCCGCGTAGGCGGAATGAGGCTCGTTCTCAATATATTGAGCAAACCGTACGCCGCGACTTTGCCGGAGCCCCGGTTCAGTTTCAGAATCAGGTAAGAGAACAGCTTCGCCAACTGATCAACAAACCCGATGGTCACGACTTCACTAATGACGCGGCTCGGGTGTTTAGCGATACGCGAACTCAGTTCAACTCCCATTTCCGTGCGCTAGCGGATTACGCCGCAGTATTTCCCGGTGACCGGGTTCGCCCTGAGCAGCGTAACCTAATCGAACATGTCAACATTGTTCACGCGCAAGTATTACATACGCGCCTGCCCGGTGCATTGCGTGATGTCCCTATCGCAGGCCCTAGTCATGCAGAGTTTATCCAGCGGTACAGCTATGACACCAGTGTCATGGGTAACCGCGTATCTACTCCGTCCGCACGGGTGATACAGGCAGCTGCCGAAGACATGGCAGGTTATCCGATGAGCGGTGTTAATGTCGCTCGCGATTACCTTAGGCAGCAGGGTTACACCAGGCTTAGTATCGGTGATACCGCGCCATCCCCGAGAGCGTCTCGGAGGGGAGATGAGGTAGATCGTCCGTCTAATATCTACATGGCAGCATACTTAGGCACTTTGAGTCGTTATGACACAGGGAAAGGAAAGCCCTGTGGCGAAAGCTATATTCCGCAAGTACACAAGTGCGGCAAGCAGTCAGTTGCATCCTCTGCCGGACGAACTGAAGCTTTTGCAGATAAGCACACTGCAGCGTATAACGCCAAAGCTATTGGTAGCTTGATCGCCCGTATTGGGCTTACTGGAGGTGCTGGCGTCCTGGCCTAGACCACAAGCCCGCTGTATTTGCCCCCGAGCCTGCACCCTATTTCGTAACTGGGAGGCTACCTCCCGCAGATAGCCTGAGCGCATCGCTTGCGTCCTCATGAAGCTCGCCACCCTTGTATCCCTCCCAGCCTTGGTGGCTGTCTGCATTCCGCTTGCAGCGTCAGCCGCGACTACCGACACGATCAACTGGCTCGTCCTGTTTTTTGCGTTCACCACCTTCTATTCCGAAGGTCTTGCAGCGATTCCCGCAATCAAGGCGAACGCGATCTACCAACAAATCGGTCAGCTTCTGTCTGTTATCACCATGTTACTGCGGAGCCGCTGATCATGCCCATCGCAAAAGAATGGAAGACTGCAGTTCACGCGCTTAATCTCTCCCAGCCTGACCCCTACACATGCCAATCGGCGTGTATCGCAATGGCAGTTGGCGATGCGGACGTCATCGGTATTCGCCGCAAGCTGGACCGGCTCCCTGGTGAAGCAGGAAGTCCCGCTAACATGGGTGTGGTCCTCAAAGGCTTTGTCGGTAAGCGGTACATTTACAACCCCGCCGCCTCGCTCAATGACATTGTCGGCTACCTGAAGGCCGGGGAATTCCTGATCACCCATGGCTGGTTCACCGGTTCCGGCCATGTGATCGCTCTCGATGGGGTAAAGGAGCCGACCAATGGCACCTATTCCTTCGACGTCAAAGATCCCTGGTCGGAGTTCGACGGTGCTCTCTGGCGTTACAATAACCCTGGAGTGAATTTCTACGACGGGTTCTACTCAGTCAACATCATTTACGCCGCTTGCGTAGCTGGTGTCAGCCGTTGGGATTCGGCACGGAAGTACAACAGTCAGCCTGACTACAAGCTAAAGAGTGCATGGGTCCACAGGATCCTTCCCTCAACCCCAGCGGTAGCCTGAGGAGACGAAGTCCTCCCTCTAGGCCATGCCAATTCCTGCATCGTTTACGAAGAAGGGTAGGAAGGCCGCCGAGGGCAGCGCTGCCGAAGAGAAATCCGAGTCTCCGATGATGGAGAAGGGCGAGGGCCCCGAGTACGACGATGCTCCGCATGGGAAGAAGCCCTGCGCGAAATGCGCGAAGAAGGGGAAGAAGAAAGGCTCCTGTGGCTGTGACAAAGGGGGGAAGATGGACGCTGCGCTCACTCCCATGGAGTACCTCGACGCATGCGATCTGGGAATTCAGGACCGCAGCAAGAGCTACATCCGCGCAAGGCTCGATGCCATGGCGACTGCTGGCAAAGGGCAGGGTACGAAGTGCGGTAATGGGTACATCGGTCGTGGGAAGAAGTGCAGGTCTGGTGCTGGTGGAATGGCGAGAAGAACCCCTAAAGGGGGTACTGGCAGTAAATTGCAAGAATATGGGGGCAGGGCTCTGGGAATCGGTTCGCGAATTGCGAGCGCTGCGTCCGCTATTAAGTCCTTTGAGCATGCGATTAAAGGTAATCGGCATAAAGCTAAAGCATACGGCTATGCCGCTAGCGGCTTCGGTGCTCTTCAGGGCGTAGGTAACATCGCTGAAGGTAAAGCTACAGGCAATACGAAACTCCAAAATAGCGGGCTTAACCGTGCCGTAGTCAATCTTGCGTATTCAGGGGGTCGTGCTGTGTTGGGTGGGGATCTCGAGAGGATGAGGCAAGGAGCAGTAACTGGATTTAAGCGGGCTCAGACCAAAAGGAGCAACCGTTATCGCAATATGTCCAACGAGGAATACTCCGCAGCAGCCCGCGCCGCCGGTAACCCCGAAGGGCCGTCCCGGCGCTGGAGTCAGCGCAAGGGGAGCGTCAACACCACTGCAAGAGCTGTGCCGGCTGGTCTACTCAGGGGTTCTTCTGGGCCTGCACCTGATCGGAAGACCACCGCTGCCGAAAGGGAGTTCACAAATGCTCGGGCAGCCGCATGGCGCAAACGGGCCGGGGGTAAATAACCAATGACCCTCACTGCAGGTCAACTCCGCCTCGACCTCAAGTGCGGTTCCGGGCACATTGCCCAAGGCAAGAAGTGTCACAAAGGCGTAGGCACCCCCAACAACAGCGCCCAAGCCCCCGCTCCCCCGAGCCCGAAACCCGGCTCCTCTCGCGGACGGAAGCTCGCCATCGGTGCTGCCGTAGCCGGTGCGACCGCTCTCGGGGCTGGCCTGACCATGACCTCCTCCCGCAAGCAGATCCTCAACGCCCCCGAGGCGGTGCGACGAGCTGCTCAAAAGGGTGTGACTGAAGTTGTCCACAAAGCAACTTCAGTCAAGCCTTCGATGAAGTTTACGTCTGAAGGGTCAAATGGGATGGTCAGGGACATAAAGAGGAGATCCCTTCGCCGCAAGGCGATGTTGGCCATGGAAGCTGCCAGGCGCAAGCAAGAACCGGGTTACCGCAAACCTCCGCTCAAGCTGACTGCAGGATTGATGCGGGAATCAAGCGAAGGAGGGAAGCGACGGTCGCTGTTGCGTACAGCGCAGCTAACCATGGAAGCTGCAAGGCGTAAGCAGGAGCCTGGATACAGGAAGCCCGCTAGAGGCGTGAAGCGCAAGGACGCCACTTCACGTTTGGATGTTAAGTGCGGCGGTAGTGGCGTATCTCCTGGTGAGAAGTGTCATAAAGGTAAAGGGCAGCCGACTGGAGTGACGTCGGATCTACACAAAGCTACGAATGCTCAACTTGATATTCACAGAAAGCAGTTAGTAGCAGATATGCAAAAGCGTTACGGCAAACGAATAACCAACGAAGAAGATATGGATGACTGGGTGAAGTTTGCGCGTAAGCAGCCGGAGTATGCGGAATTGGAAGAAGTAGGCAGGATTACGGCAAAACGTAAGCTACGCACTAAAGTTGTGGCTGGGGCGGCTGCGGTTAGTGGGGCCCTAGTTGCTGGTGTTCTCCTCAAAGGCAAACGCAAAGACGCTTTCGTTGGCAACGACAAGAAGCTCAAATGCGGCCCCAACTCCAAGCCCTGTGGTAATGCCTGCATCCCCAAGAACCACCGATGCCGCGCATCGTGGAACAAACCAGTGAAAGCCCTCAAGGCAGGAGCTGTCATCGCTGGGGCTGGCCTAGTCGGCACCGCCCTGTTCCACAAGCGAGCCAACATGCGGGCCGCCGCCGCTGGCCTGGGTGAGCCCGTGATGCACGGAGGCTTCGCCTTGGGCAACATCGCCATGGGCAATCGAGCGCAGGCTGCGAAGAACGCAGCTAACGCGGCGATGTCCGCGAAGAACTTCAAGCGGAATGTCACGACACTCGGTAAAGGCTATGGGCAGGATGTCGGCAGTGTTTATGCTGCCGCGAAGCGAGCTGTGTTCAAGGTGCGGCACCATAGGCAGGCGAGAGGCAGATGAAACTCACACCCCTCACCATCCGCCTCGACAACAAGTCTCCCGCCTGGCAACGCAAGGAAGGCAAGAACCCCGAGGGCGGCCTGAACGCCAAGGGCATCGCCGCTTACCGCCGGGAGAATCCAGGCTCCAAGCTCTCCCTGGCGGTGACAACCGACCCCTCCAAGCTCAGCCCAGACTCCAAGAAAGCGAAGCGCAGGAAAGCCTTCTGCTCCCGCATGTCGGGGATGAAGCGGAAGCTCACCAGCGCGAAGACCGCGAATGATCCCGATTCGCGGATTAACAAGTCGTTGAGAAAATGGAACTGCTGACCGCAGCGAGGGTTCGCCTCGACAAGAAGTGCGGGAAATCCGGCATCGCCGACAACAAGAAGTGCTCTAAGAAGACAACTTCCCGCATCACCCCGAGCCTGATCGGCAAAGTCGCCCTCGGGGCAGGAGCGATCGCAGGCGTAGCCACCCTTGGCTTCGCCGCCCGTCGCCGCTGGGGCCGCCGCGATCCCAACTGGAAGGGCTTCTCCTCCCCCGGCGAGGACTGGGACCGGATCGAGCGCGAGGCGCGGCATGGTGGGAAGAAGTGGGATGTCTTTGAGGAGAACAAACGCGACAAGCGCATTGCTTGTGCCGCGTCTAAGATCGACAACTGGATTAGAGAAGATGCTTTTGAACCCTTCCCTCGCTGTCTAGTAGGTGAAGGGGCGTATGGACATTATGTTGTCCACCCATCGAAAAAGTACGGAATCAAGTATTTACACAATGACGGTGACGAACCTACGGCCGCCTTTAGAGCGGGTAGGGATAGCCTCCTCCCCGAGGGCGAAATGTTGCTGTATGCCAATAGAAATGGTGTCCCGAGTCCAAGATTGCACAAAGTGACAGACGCAACACTGGTGACAGAGCATTTGGACGGTTATACGCAGATATACAAACAGAAATGGGCGAACGCCAGCTCATTCTTTAATCTACACCCAACCGCACCGTACGAGGTTAAGCAGAAAATGTTGGGTATGTACAGAACACTACATACTGCAGGCATTGCGCATAATGACGCACACCTTAAAAACATATTGTTCAACCCTAAGACTAAAGACATTAAGCTTATTGACTTTGGCTCGGCTGAATTCAACACAGAAAATCCAGGCTACTTCATTCAAGAAATGTTCCAGGTCCCATACCGTGTAGGTATGCACGGTTATGAAGCGGATGTGTTTTTAAGCCGATGGAAGGACAAGCAATTTAACCTGCAAATACTATTAAAAGACTACGATACTGATATTGCAGACAAGCTAGTCACTGGCTACTACAACAGTCTCGCGATTGCGCTTGCCAAGGACAGTAATCAACCATTGCGAACTCTAGCTAAACGTCGAGCACGCCCGCAAGCCAGAGTTCGACACATCCCTATCCCTAGTTATGTTCCAGGTGACTGGGAAGATTAACGATGAGGTTAAACGCCAGCCGTAAACTGGCGCATGACCGAAGCCACCCGCTACGACTTCGCCTCCGTCCCCATCACGGGCAGCGAAATCGACCCGGAAACGGGTTACCTCAAGGTCTGGTGCCGCGCCGCTCGTACCGGAACCCAGCGATACCGCCGCGCTGATGGCTCCATCGCCACCGAATACCGCCCGGATTCCGAAGTCTCCAAACCCGAGACTCTCGGCTCCTTCGGCATGAAGCCGGTCACCTGGAAACATCCGCCCGTCCTCCTTGACGCGGAGAACACCAAGATGTTCCAGGTAGGCCACGCTGGCTCCCAAGTCCGCTTCAGCGACGGCTTCGTTGAAGTCGCCCTTCTTGTCACAGACAAAAAGGCCATCGACAACATCCAACGCAAAGACTCCGCTGATCACGCAGTGGAGGTCTCCGCCGGATACCGGGTCGATTACGACCCCACCCCTGGCAAAACGCCCTCCGGCGAAGCCTACGACGGTGTCCAACGCAACATTCGCGTCAATCACATCGCCATCGTCCCCAAGGGGAGGGCTGGCCCGGAAGTCCGTCTACTGCTCGACAGGCTCGACTCCACCTCCGCAGTATCTTTTGACCAGGAACTTCTCGATCCCCCCGAGTCCGTAACCCCCGCAATCGCCGCCATGTCCACTGTTCGCATCAAGCTCGATGGGGTCGACGTTGATGTCGCCTCCGACGTCGCTCCCCTCATTCAAGCTTTCGTGCGTGACAGTGCGAAGGAGATCAGTGATCTTCGCTCGACCAATACCGAGCTGGCTGAAGAACTGAACACCATCAAAGCTGATTTCAGCGAGCTTCAGGACGAGAAGGAAGCCGCCGAGGGTCGCGCCGATGGCCTCCAAGCCGTTCTCGACGAAGGTGGTGAAGCCGGGGAAATTAAGCTCGACGAAGACAACATCGAAGCCCTCCTCGCCCAGATCCCCGCTGAGCGAATCGACGCACTGGTTTCCGCTCGACTGGACACCCTCCGCCGCCTTGCCCCCGCCTTTGAAGACGACTTCGTCTTTGACGGCATCGAAGATGACGAGCTTTACCTCTCCGCCTACGAGAACATCTTCGGCGAAGCTCCCGACGATGACATGTCCATCGAGCTGATGCGGGGCCGCGTAGAAGGCGCCCTCGCCACCCTCGACTCCGACGACGAAGAGGAGCCTGCCCCCGAGCCCGCGTCTTCGCAGAAATCCCGTTCTGACGCCGCAGGCGATTCCACTGGTCGCCTCCGCACCGCCCTGCGGGGCGTCCAACGCAAGGACGCTGCTGTCGCATCGGATGGCTACGCCAGCAAGATCACCCAGGACTGGCAGAAACCCCTCACCGCTTCTCGCAAGCGCTGATCTTTATCCCCCATCAATCAACCCCTTTCCTGCGGCGTAGCCGTCTTACCTCATGGCTGTAGCTTTCACCCCGACCACGGTCACCACCCCTATCGGGGTGCAGTCCAGCTATCCCTTCACCTCCGTGGCCGCCCACGAAGGCATGCTGGGCAACATGAATTCGTACGACCCCTTCTCCGGGATCAATCAGACCGGCGCGGCTCTGCCCTTTGGGGCTCTCGTCCAGGTTGACACAACCACTGGTCGGGACGACAACGCTGTCACCCTGGCAACCGGCACCACCGGGAACATGGGCATCCTGATCGACTCCTTCACATTCGAGGGTGTCACTTCTGGAAACGCCAGCTACCTGTCGACCTCCAGTGGTATCCCCGGCACCAACCTCTACTCGGACGGTCGTACCGGTTATCCCAACCGGAAGGCTGTCAATGTCCTCCGCCGGGGCCAGATCTGGGTGTTCGTCACCGAGGCCGTGGGCCTCACCGACGCTGTCCGCTTCTGGGATACCGACTACTCCGGCACGACCGCTGGCTCCTTCCTGGGCCGGTTCTGCAAGACCGCCTCGGGCACCCGGACGACCCAGATCACCAACGGCGCCCGTTGGTTGACCAAGACCTCGGCTGCTGGCCTCGCTCTCCTGGAGATCGAGATGGCTGCCGCCACGTTCACCGCTGACGTCTGATCACCTTAGGGCCGCCTCTGGTGGCTCTTCCCACACCTCAACCCCCTCCTTCTACCTCCTGTTTTCCCTCGCGAGAGGCTCTGATCATGCCTAACGACATCCGCCTCGACAACATCGGTTTCTTCCTCGCGAGGGAACTTGAGCACATCCTACCCAAGGCATTTGAAGTCCAATACGCGGACATCAGATACTCTATGATCCTCCCCATCAACGGGGAAGTGTCCCGTGGCAAGGATAGCTACACATACCGCATCTACGACCAACAGGGTTCCATGCGGCGGATCGCCGACAAGGCGAAGGATCTGCCCCGCGCCGATGTCTTCCGCAAGGAGGTCACCCACAAAGTGGAATCCTACGGTTCGTCCTTCGGCTACACGATGCAGGAACTCCGGGCGGCTGCGGAAGTCCCCAATACCAATCTTGAACAGCGTCGGGCCAATGCCGTCCGTCGTGTCTATGAAGAGACGATGCAGCGTCTCGCCTATTTCGGTGATTCCGCAGCCGGTCTTCGCGGCTTCTTTAACTCCGACCAGCTCGACAAGATCGTTCCTGACAAGTGGTTCGACACCGCCGCTATTACTGCAGATGAGCAACTGGAGCTGCTGAACGAGCCGGTCACTCGGATCGTGAACAACAGCAACATGAAGGAGCAGCCGGACACCCTGTTGGTGCCCTACAACGTCTTCCGCAAGATCAGCACCACAAAGCTCGGAACTGTTTCCGACACTACCGTGATGCAGTTCTTCCTTGACACCAATGAAGTGATCAAGGACATCGAACCCATCAACGAACTCACCGCTGCCAACTCCGGTGGTTTCCTGTCCAAGGACCGGATCATCTGCTACAACCGCAACCCGGACAAGCTGGAGATGCACCTCCCGCAACCCCTGGAGTTCTTCGCGCCTCAACTGCAGGGCCTGGAATACACCGTTCCGGCCCACGCTCGTCACGGTGGTGTGGCTATCTACTACCCCCGTTCGGTGATGGTCATGGAGAAAGCCTGATAAGCTGTAACCTGTTCCTGAATCCTTTAGGGTCTTCCCCGCTCATGGCTAGTGTCAACCTCTTCTACTCCCCCGAGCTTGAAAATCCTCCGATGGCGCCGGAGTGTTCGATCAACTTCTCGTTTATCGCAGAGGTTACGGGGGAGAGCACGACTATTCGTATTCGTGACGGACTGAACAAAGTCGAAGAAGACGAGTGGGAGAAGATCCAGGAGAAGGAGTACACCCGTAGGCTGCTCGACCTCGGGGCCCTACGGGTTATGGAAGCGGCTGAAGTCAAGGAAACTCTGAACAAGGACGACCTCAAAGTCCCTGATGAGGTTTCCATCACCAACCTCCAGATCCCCGATGCTGTGAAGGTCGTGGCCTCAACCCATGACCTTCAAAAGCTCGATGCCTGGCTCGCTGACGAGCAGCGGGTGCCTATCCGCCAAGCTATCGCCCGTCGCATCAACACGCTGACCGGCGGGGACTGATCAGATGGGCCTGCCGCTGACCAGCCCCACCTTCCTGAGTCGATTCCCCGAGTTCGGTGAGCAGCAGGTCACGGTCATCGAGTTAATGATCGACAAAGCCGAGCGCGACACCCCGGCTGACGTCTGGAGTGATGAAGGGATCCGCACCGACGCTGTTGCCTACCTCACAGCACATTTATTAGCCCAACGGGTCATACAGATTGGTACGCAAGTCGGATCGCCCTCGGGACAAGCTGTAGGTATGGGCTACGACGCGACCCTTTACGGCCAGGAGTACAAACGCATGCGGGATTGTCTTCCCGTATGCGGATTTGCGTATTCGTCTGCATCAGATCTATTTTATTAAAGGACCACTGGGATGGCTATCAACCCCGAGTTAATTGCTGCGTACGCACCTTGGGGTAACGCAGAGCTTGCGTTTGAAGTTGCGACACCTCAGGCGACCTTAGATCCGGCGACAGGGAACTACATATTCGGAATGACAACGTTGGAGTATCTAGCTGCATTGACCATCCAGCGACCCGACTGGAAGTCTGCTCCTGGCTCCGATCAAGCCCTCTACGCCACCTCCGGGAGGCTCCTCTCCCCGAGCACGTTGGACCCTCGTATCACCAATGGCTCCCAAGCTGTTGCCCGAATCAACGGGTTGGTAGGCCGGTTTGAATTGATCTTTGATCTCAGCATGGATCAAGCCGCCCGAATCGACATTCGACAGATGGTTCAGGGGACGTTCCGCGTCACTGGAGGTGGCTGATGCCAATCGCTGTGCGGTCAATATCTCAGGATTTCGACAACGCTCATCGGCAGACGCTGGAGGATCTTGCAGTTTGGTTCAACCGGCGATGCCGGGAGGAGATGAACTCCCCTGAATGGGCCTATCCTACCAACCCCAAGATTCGCGACATCGTCGATACCGGCCGGTTGCGGGATAGCGCCCAACCTCGCATGCTCCCCAGCGGTGGCTTCGAGATCACTTGGGAGGCGGACTACTCAACCGAAGTTCACGAAGGAGGCACCTCCCCCGAGGGCGTTCGATTCCCAGGTCGCCCCTGGACGCGAGACCCTATCAAAGAACTCCCCGCGATGTACGCGAAGCTTCTTGCAGAGAATTTACGGGGTACAAAGTCATGACAGTAAGCGGCGGGACATACCAACCCACAGCGGCACATATCCGCTATCCGATTGAGCGTGATGTTCTGGAGTATTACGAAACTGATGACATCACGCTCAAGCCGATCTCTCTATGGCCAGGGCTATTCACCACTAAAACAGGGCAGATTATACCAAGCGTCTATGTCGAAGGTTCGACCCTGGTCCCCTCAACCTGGAAACCTTCTGGCATTCAGTGCATTATCACTGAAGTCCCCGATGAGTCCATCATTCCAGGTAAAGGTCAGGTCATCGCTGTCTCCACATGGAAGATCACATTCACCAACTTCGGTTTCTTAGAGACGACCCAAAATACCCTGACTCTTCGTGAGATCCAGTCCCGAATGGGACGGCTTTTCACCACAGCTAACCTTCGGTACATGCCCAGGTCCGAGGTTGCCTTGGAATCCCTGACAGCCCGCTTTCGCGGAACCTCCATCAGCCCTATCCTCCGTCCCTGAGGAATCTCCATGCCTTACGACTACGCTGTCGGCCAGAGTTTTCACGACGCTTCCGACACCATCGTGCGCTGTATCGCACTTCCTCTTGGTGCCCGTTACTTCGGCTCTAGGAACTCTGCTGGTTTCATCACCCTTCCGACGTTGGACACTGGTGTGACCTACACCGAAATTCAGGGTATCCAATCCCTGAACTGGTCAAAGACTGACAAAGACAATAAGTTCCGCCTCTTGGGCGATGACAACTGGGAAGACAGCCGCAAGACTGGTGCAGGTTGGCAGGGCTCCATCACCTCCTTCCTGATGAAGGACATGGAGTACCCAGCGGGTGCCACCGTGCCTGCTTTCCGTGGCGCCTACGAAGAAGGTTACCGAATTCTTGAACTCGCCACCCAGACCGACGACACTGAGATCTACCTGGAGATCCTGCAGGAACTCGGCCAAGCCAACGGTACTAGCGGCAACTGGATCTACTCCTTCACCGGGGTCAACTGCTCGGTGCAGAACCTCAAGCCTGGTGTCGATCCCCAGAACCTCACTCAAGTCTCCTACGACCTAATCGGGCGGGGTCGCGTTGTCTCCGGTCTCTACGACGCAGGCTCCGTCCGTTTGAGCTACGGCTCAGTACAGAGCGGCCTGCTGCAAACCTTTAACGCCACTCTGTCCTCCGGCACCCGCCGGTACGCTCCGGTTCCTGCTGACAACGCCACAGCGATCGTGACCACCGCGCCGCTCACGGTCACCTACACCAGCAACGGCACACTCGCGCTGACCCAGACCAGCCTGGGTCAGACCGATGGTTCTGGATTCCGCCTGGAGCTGGCCTCGACCGGGGTCCAGGTGCCCTGCAGCGTGGCCTACAACACCGGTACAGCCGTCGCCACCATCACCCCAGCGACAGCTTTGGCCGCTGCCACCAACTACAAGTTCATCGTCAGGGATGGGGCTGTTGTTCAAGCCGTGGACTCAACCGGCACTGCCAGCGCAACCGGCACCCGCCGGAACATGGGTGGCTTCTCTACCAGCTTCCGTACTGCCTGATCCTGGTTTCACCGTCTCTCCGCCCCCGTCCTCGGGGGCTTTTTCTTTGGAAGGTTGTTCTTAGCCAATGTCAAAATCCTCGACCTATGAATTGCTCCTAGATCCCATCTGTACAATCTTTGCTATCGACTGTACACTGACAGGAGAACTTCTACATGTCGGGGCTATGTACATTGAACCCTTGATTCAATCCCAAATTGTCCATCTTTCCTCCGGCGATGCTACACTTGCGGTATCCCTCCCCGAAGATCTGCTCCACCGACCGACCCCTACCAGGGCATGGAACGTAGAGCTGCCTATCCACCATGGCTAAATACACAAGCCTCTTATTTACGACCGAGCAATATCACGAAATCGGACCTTTCCGATTTCCAATTTTTAATGATCTTACACCCGGTGAGATCAAGGCCATCAGTGCCATTGAGAAAGCATCAGCCCAGGCCAATCTGGGGTCAATGGAATTGGCAAGGAAGATTGCCAAAGAGAATGGCCTTACAAACAAGCAAGCCTTGGAAGTGTTGTCCAACGCTAGTGCTCCCGAGAACGAGGAACTCGTCTACTCCTATCTTCCTGAACTCACTAAGCTCAATGAATCAGTAGAGGATGATATTGATGCTTTGGTGAAGTATGGTACGGTGTTGATGCAATATAGAGGTGAAGTTAAACTCCCCGAAGAGAGTGAATACATCAAAACAACTGACTGGACAACTGAAGACACTGAAGGCGTCCATCGTGGTGTCTTACAGGCCATGAGGCAGTTCATTCTCTGGGAACGTGATGGCTGGCCTGACTCGGATAAAAAAGGGCAAGTGGGAAACGAGCCTGCTACGACGACCCCCAAAGCGAAAACTTCGACTTAGACAAAGTTATCGCTGATCTTAGGTCAGTATTACGTCAAGGAGAGACCAACTGGGAGGAGGTCTATCTCGTTATACGAGGCTCATACATTGGCGCAGATTTTCCAGCAGAACGCTTCCTTCGTACACCGCTATCTACCATTCGCGAGCTTTTAGCGGATATTGACTTCAGGGCAAAATACGACTCCAACGTCGCTTCTGTAACAGCAGCTCAGGGGGTCCACTACCTAATTCAATACCTACACCGTCAAGTCTATGGGGATAAAGACGTCCCTGATGTACCACCTAAGAGTTTCCTCCCATTCCCTGAACTTAAACACCCCAGCGAGGATACAGACACAGAAACTGGGCTACTCAAGTCCAGTACCAAGAAAATCATTGAAAAGCTAGCCTCGACCGGAAGAATTCCACTCAAGGTCAAGGACGCCCTGCTGAAAGTGCCCCCGAGCCTGAACGAGGGGTGAGCCTCGGCGATAGCCTGGTGTAAAGCATATACCCCTCCACGAGCCCGTGACCGACTATAACATAAAGGTCACAAGTGATATTCAAGATGCAGAGAAGAAGTTAGATAAGATCGACAAGCTTGCAGAGAAAGTAGAGAAGACTAGAAACCTAAAGTTCGATATTCCGTCGTTTAGTGACATCGAAAAAGGTTTTGCCGATATTGAGAACAAAGTAACCTCAGCAGCAAATAATGTTCGCAAGTTTTACGATACCACTAAAAATATGCCGGTGATCGGCGATGTTTTCAAGCCGATTAAGGAAACAGAGGAATGGGCGCGTAAGCTTGGGGACACTGGTCCGAGGATCGCTCGCGTAGCGAGTGGTATCAAAGAAGTCTCCACTGCCAGTGGTGCCCTGGAAACCGGGATGCGCTCGGCTTCCTCCGCCTCAAACATTCTCGTCACAAAGCTGGCCCAGATCGGCTTCAGTCTCTATGTTCTAAAGGAAGGCACCAACATTCTCAAAGCGGCTTTTGGTGGTCTTTTCGATGAGACCATTGGTCGTCAAATCCAACTCCAGGAGACAATTCTCAAGACTCAAACAACGCTAGCCTCCACCAATCGAGTTTTCAAAAACGGCACAGAGATCACCGACCCGTACCAAAAGATTGTTGGCCTCACCGACGAGATTGGACAAAACATTGACAGTATACGCGCCCGTTCTATTGAGCTGGCTGGAGTTACCTCCAATGATGTCATCGAGGTATTTGGCATCGTAGCGGGGCAGATTGGTCAAATCGGTGGAGGGCTCAAGGAAGCAGAAGACCTGGCGATCAACTTCGCCGCCGCTCTCGGGACATTCGGACTACCCCTTTACCAGGCCCGCCAGGAGATCGGATCTATCCTACGGGGCGACATCACGATGGACTCCTACCTGGCGAAGTCGCTAGGGATCACGAATAAGGACATCGTAGATGCAAAGAGCAAAGCTGGAGGGATTGTCGCATTTTTGCAAGACAAGCTGGGCGCGGCTGTTGCAGGGCAGAAGATCGCGGCACAAGGATTCAGAGGTGTGTACTCGAATATCAAGGATCTTCAGGAACTGATCGGCCAGAAGTTTGGCGCAGGGCTTCTCGGTCCATTGGTCGGAGGGTTGACGAAAGTCTTCGACACCTTAAACAAGATTAAGGGGCAGATCTTCGACATATCCTCCAAAGCGGGAAGTACAGTCGGTAATATCATAACCGCCTTTAGCGGACAGGTAAGAGGTAGGGTGGCGGATTCTTCCCCCGAGAGCGACCGCACTGTCGCATTCGCTGATAAAGCTAGAGATATAGCAGACAAAGCCTTTAGCGCTATTGAGAGGGTCGCTAATAGATCAATAGGTGCTGTGTCGCGGATTATCGCTGCACTCGCCCCTACGGTTGAGAACATAGTTCAGTCGTTCGCGCTGCTCGCTAAAACATTTCTTGAAATTAAAGTAGCGAACTTTGAAACACTTTTAAGCCTAATCGCGAATATGACAGAGGCTGCTGCTGGACTTGTCAATACTTTTAGCGGCTTGTTCAAATTGTATGCTGGTTTACTCAGTCAGCCTATAGTCAAATACTTTAGTGAAATCACCACTACACTAGGTTTGCTCAAGAGAGCTGGACTTGATACAATAGTTACAATGGTTGCGCTATTTAATTTTATCAAGGGTACTGTAGGACCGGTTATGGCCACGGTAATCGGAGTCATTGGTGGAGTAATTGTAACTATAGGCACACTTGTCGGGGCTATCGGCGCTCTAATGCTGTCACTAGCTGGTGTTGCTACAGCATTTATTACTCCACTGGCCTTTATCAAAGGAGCTAAAGTAGCCCTAACGGAACTAACCGTAGCTCTTCAACAAGCAGGTAAAGGTGCCACTGACGCCAGTGCTAAATTTACAACAATGGGTGTTGGGATGAAAGGTTTGGCAAACGGAGCCAAGGGTATGGCCCTATCTCTTGCCTCATCTCTTGTCTCTGCACTTGCATTCCAGGTTGCTATCACGGTGGTGCTAGACGCATTTATGCGTTTTCAAAGAGCCCAGGAAGAGGCTGCAGCGGACAAGAGGGCTGAACTTGCGTTGGTGCGCTTAGCCACAACCTACAAGGATGTTGGAGATAGCGCCGATGCGGCAACCAAAGCTGCGCGTGACTTTGAACGATCTGTGGTAAATACTAGCTTTAACAAAAAAATACAGGAGCTTGAAGAACTTCGTAAAAAGATCAATGACTTAAAGTATGATATGCAAACTCCCGGTATTAACTCATTCGCGGAATTATTAGCACAGCTGGGTTCAATTCAAAATCCTAACGCATCGCTCTCGGGGGTAGAACCTGGAATCTCCAAGAAAAGTATTCAACAGAATGACTTAGATGCGACAGAGAGGCGTAAGATTGATATTGAGCTAGCTATTTCTAAGATCGCCCGTGCGCTCGATCGAGATCGCGCAATGGATAACTTTAAGATTCAGGCTGATAACGCTAAGCAACTAGCCAAAGACCAGAAAGATCTTGACAAAGAACGCCAGAACATCGAGCGTTCTCACAAAGACAAAATGTTTGATATGCAGCAGCAGCTTGACAATAAGGCTCTAGACATTTTTAAGCTCACATCCGACATCGCTATCCGTCAAATTGAGCTTCGCAACAAGAAGCTGATTGAAGGTGAAAATGGTGCTGCCGGTGCCGCGCTAAATGCGCTTAATGACTACATATCGACCAAGAAAAAAGCCGAACTATCACTTGAGGCCACCAAGCGTCAGCTTCAGGTACAAGCAGCGGCACTTGACAAATCCGTCGTTGATTACAGACTTTCTGTGGAAGAACGCATCCTCGCGATCAAAGAGAGGATTGGTAAGTTTGAAATGGACGTTGCAAACTACGTTCTAGCTCAAAAGCAGAACGAAGCTGCGGTTCTCGCTGCTGGGGGGCAGAACGGTGAGGGAAATATCCTTCCCGGCGGCGTGATAACTCCAACCGCCAATGGTGGCGGTTTCACTTCCCCGCGTACACGCGCAGGTGGCGTAGTCGAAGCCCACGGGGCTCAGGACATCGGGGCCGCTCCAGGTTCTCGCGTTAACGCCCGTCTTGCAGGAACACTCATCAATATCCTTAAGAACTTCGGCGGTAATGGCGATGCTGCGGTGGTCAAGTACGATAGCGGGGAGACCGGAACCTACGGTCATATACGACTAGGGAGTGACATGAGAGTAGGTTCTCGTGTTTCTCCAGGCATGCAAATTGGGACCATCAACAACCCACCACCAGGGTACGACCCTCATCTCCATTACAAGCTGGTAGATGTCATGGGTAAGCTCGTCGATCCTGTCAATACTGTCGCTAATAGTCTGAAGATTAAAGGTAATGCCTCCTCGACTGGTGGCGGTATCGCTTCTAACATGTTCCGCTTTCTGTCTATGGTAGCTATGGGAGAGAGCACAGACAACAACTCTGCAATTAACCGGAGTTCAGGGACATTAGGGCGCTTTCAATTCAAAGACTCTACACGCACAGACGCCTTAACCAGGGGCTTACTAACTCCGGCGGAAGCGGCGAACCTTCTCGCCGATGACAAAAACAAACAGTTCTCTGCTGTCTCCAAATACATTCGTGCATTAAACCCTGTCGCTGCTGGATACATCGACGCAGGAGATTTTAACAACGCTGAACTCATGCTCAGCGGGGCTCGCGTCGGTAAGGGAGGTAACGCCCTGTTCACCTCCTTGAAGGGCGGTGCCGAGGCTGCAACCGGCCCAAGGCGAGCTGCAATGGAGAAGGCCCTCGGCAGCGGTAATAGCGCCGTTCCAACAGCCTTCACCGTATCTCAACCTGTGATGAACCTGAAGAATCTCCCGGCAATTCAGACCAGGGAGTATCGAGACGCAGTTGATGCCCTAAAAGCGTTAAACACTCAGTTCGCTGCTCTACAGGCCCGACTCGACACCATAAATAGCAAAGCTCAGTTCACAGATATTCTGAAGAATCTATATCCCAAAAGAGATTTTAAGGAACTCGATAACTCAGTAGAGAATCTTAAAATCAGCCTTCGTACAATATCAGAAGAAGCAGGTAAAGCTTTCGACCCTGAGATATATCAAATTGACATGGAGGAGGCTAAGGCTAAAGCCGCGATTAACGAACAAACACTTATATGGTTGCAGAAATACAAGAACCTCAAAGGAGTCACAGCTCAGGAAGTTGCTGCATTAGAGAAGGACGAAGCTGCAAGACGTGAGGTGTTCCTCGCAGATCTTGAAAAAGAATACGACTTAAAGCGTGAGCTTGTTGTGCTGACCCGTGCTCAAAAATACGCTGTTGAACTTAAGGACAATATAGAGCAAGCTACTACTAGGCAGAGTCTGTCCATGCTGCAAATGCAGTCTGATAGATCGGCACTCTTTCGTGCCAAAAATGACTACGTTGGAGCACGACTCTCTTCAACCAATCTACAGATTGAGCAAGAGCGTCTTAGCAAAAGCCAAGAACTTAAAGATCCGGCTACTTCATTTTTATTTGAGAGAAACGCTGCTGCACTTCGTTCAAGCGCAGTCGCTCTTGGTAATTTTGAAGGAGCGACCGCAAAGGTCGCCGAGAAACTTGCCATGGCTCACGAAGCGACCAGCACCTTCATCACAGGATTCAAAGGTATATTCAGAGCGGCCCTGTCTGGCGGAGACATAGGTGAATCTGTTAAGTCCTTCACCGAAGGCTTCACCGGCAAGATCCTAGACATGTTCTCGGAATATGCCTTTAATCCGCTTGAAAAGCAAATGGATGCTGTATTCTCTAAGTTTCTCGGGGTCAAAAATGACCCAATGGTGGCTAATACAACGGCTCTTACAAATGTCTCCACTGCAGTGGATAATCTAACGGCTGCGCTTTACAGTTCAGCTACAGGAGCGGTTAACAACATCGTTAACGGCCCTCGTTCGCTATCCGGCGTTCAAACCTCCTTCCCAGCAACCCTCTCTAGCTTCTCCCCCGAGTCCGCCTTCGGTGCCGCTGCGCCTGGAATGGACACCTCCACTGCCCTGGCGAGCGTTACCAAGAACCTCAAGGAGATCGCCCCAGCCGCCACCCAGGCAGCATCCGGTCTGCAGACCACCCTCGGGGGAATCACCAGTCTCGCTACGGGCGCGGCCACCATCTTCGGAGGCATCTCCCAGATGGGCAAGGGAGGCACCTTCAACACCCTCACCGGCCTGGCCGGGATCTTCGGCGGCATCGGGGGCCTGCTGGGCGGTGGCCTCTTCTCCACAGGCGGCCTCTTCGGCGGTGCCCGCGCCTCCGGCGGCCCGGTCCTCCCCAATCGCTCCTACCTCGTCGGTGAAAACGGCCCTGAGCTTTTCTCCCCCTCCGGGTCCGGCTCAATCCTCCCAGCAAACGCCACCGCTGGGATGTTCCAGGAAACCCGTGCCGCCCTGACCCCCATGGGAACCCCCTCTTCCCCGAGCCCGATGACCCTTTCCGGTGGCGACATCAATGTCAAGTATGACGCTCAAACTATCGGTAGCGTCAACTATGTCACTGAAGAGCAATTCAGAAAAGGGATGCGGCAAGCGGCACATCAGGGTCGTGACCTCGCCTACAGCGGCATGCACGGTGACCCACGCATTCGTAAAGCTCTGGGGTTAGGCTAATGATACGATCTAGCTTCGCGGAATACATCCGCTTTATAGACAAATCTGGTAACTACATCCCGGCAAGGGCGTTCCAGAACTACTTCATCCACAAAACCAGACTTTACTCTGGACAATACTATAACTTTGCCCCCTTCGGAGTCTCCGGCACCTCATCCAAAAGAGGCGGAGCCACATCCTCTGGCGGTCTTGTCTCGATCCCTAATGACTTAACGGTATCGCTCTTTACCGAGGCCATCCTTTCCGGCTGGCTTATTGAAATACAAACAGTTATCATTACTATTGCTGAAGGAGTTGATCCAGTCGAGTCTACAACAGCACTCACACAAATATGGGCCTGTAGCGGCGGACCACAAGACGAAGAAAAATGCGCAATTAACCTTAGAAATCCCCTCGACGCAGTATCTCAGCAAGTCCCTAAAGGCTTCCTTTCGTCCTTCCGCGTAGGTAATCTTCCTCCCTCCGGTAACATTATCTCCTCCTGAGCGTCGGTCATAGACTGGCCTATGGCCTCCCGATCCAACTACACCGACTGGCATTCCTGGCTGGGACTCCCGCATCGATTAGGCGCCGACCCCCGCGAAGGGGAAGCGTGTTGTTGTCTGAAGATGGCTCATATTATGATGACCGATCTAGGATTGAATCCTCCAGATATTGAACCTCACTGGGAAGACCTCGCACGACAACGCCGTTGGACTGATCTCTACGAAGCGTTCCAACTTGTCACCATCGAAGCTCCACATAGAGAAGAACTCTGGTCTCTAGTTCCGCTTATTACCCCTATTTCCTTCGGTATAGGTGTTGTTGTTCCCGATCGACTACTCCTCGGGGTTCACCACCGCCAAGGTTTGACCACCGTTCCTCTCGACAAACTCCACAACCCTAGTTATTACATCCCCGTCTGATGGGCTACCGGCCGCTTCCCAGCCACGACTACCTGGCGCAGATGCTCGGACTGACGTCCGAAGAGATGGAGTGGTTCCAGGAGCAGATTAACCGTGAGGTGAAGATCGACCCTTCCAAACCCCAGGCAGGTTTGGAGACCGTAGCCATCATCTCAACGATAATTTCCGTAGGGTTAACTATTGCAGCCAGCTTCTTTAAGCCAAAGGCCAGCACCGGAGGCAATGGTGGGATCAGGACTCAAACCCAAGATCCAGTCACCATCACCAGAAACCAGCGGTTTGCTCCTCGCCGAGGTTTTGACTCTGTTCAGCGTCCTGCTGTTCTAGGTACTACCACCCCGGTGATCTATGCCAACCAGCGCTACCTCGCAGCGCAAAGCAATCCCCCGAGGCCGGAAGGGCGTTATGGCGGAGTTAGAGTCAACATGGACTTGCTCTGGAGCCAATTACTTAGTACAGGTGGAAGTCAGGTACTACGCGCAGTCTTCATGCTCGGGGAAGGGCGGGTTGCCTGTATTGATCCGACTAGCTTCGCCATAGGCGACAATACTTTAGGTGGCTATGACATAAGCTCTGCCGCTGCAGCGCAAGATGCAGGTAGACTAACTCTGTATTACTCTGACAACGGTGGTCGGTTAAAGAGTGATAATTATTTATTGGGTCGTTCGCCATCCACTGATATTGGAAATGCTGAAACCACCGGAGGTGCTGATGTCTTCTGTGTCCGTTCGACAGGCAATGCTTGGTTACCTGACTCATGTTTCACATCTAAACCATCAACGCAGACAAGTTTCGGTGTCTATAGCTTAATACCAAACAACCTCGGAGTCCGTGTCAACCCGCGAATGAGGCCGACTATTAACATAGCGACCGAGAGTCAAGATAATGGTAAATCGTACCTTGTAAAAATAATTGACGATCCACTAGCTCTCGCTGAGATGTGGAAGTCAAAATACTGGTGGTCAGGGCGTAGTGGGATTATTTCCACAAGCACGGGATCTACAGCGCTTAATGTTGGAGACACATTTACTTATCTTCTCTCCAGTACGTCTGATGCGACTACACGAATATGCTTTAATTCAGGCAACACGAATAATCCGGTAGGGGCACCAGACGCTTACGCAAACTGTGGGGATGTTGCGAACACTGTGGCTAGTCGCCAAATGAGCGCAGCAGACGCGCTGACTATAGGTGAACTATACAAAGCAGGTTCGTGTCTTGCAGTATTGATTGCGACATCAGTAGAAGGTGATGTGTTTCGCAGCGAAGTTGACAATAATCCTCCTTCAGGAGGAACGTCCATGTATTACACTTTCACAGTAGTAAGAGCGGGTAGCCTTAGTATTGCACAGATAATCGACATTGATGAAAATAATCCAGGTAAAGTCATTAAACCTCCAGAATGGGGCAAAGAGTCGACAAACCAAATGCTGAATCTGGCTAACCTCAATAACGGATCTAACTATAAGTCCGCCACAAACTTTGCTCAGATATTTAGGTGTGCGCTTGCCAATATACATATAAACCAACAGGTTAAATGTTTTGAAATAGGCTTCAAGTCCACTGTAGGCATTAAAGCTGGAGGTCTTTGTAATTTCAAAGACGCCAAGCCGATGGCTGATATTAACTATGACGCTGGGTTTAGAGAAAACAAAAAGGTCTATAGTCAGGATAAACCAATTTACGTCACTAATTTCCAGTCAGGGGTAGTCAACGATACCGCCGAACGTTTTTCTTTTCACCGTATGTACATTCGCAGCGAAGGTGGCAGTTGGACATCTGTGCCCGCCTCTTTCGGCTTTCGCAGTCAAAGCTCTCAAGCGATGTACAACTATATTCGTATTGAATTACCTACAGCTATTGAACCCGAAGTACGACTTGAACCTCTTACTGGGTGGGAGATTAGAAATGGCTACGCCTCAGCTCCATTCATCGTACTCGATGGGAATATAACGTCCTCTACGACATTAAACCTAGGCGGTTATCTAGTCACATGGTCGGGTACGATCATATCGAATACACCTGATAATTTTAAGCTTTATGCTTGGGAACCGTCACAAGACCTAGGCTATAACTGGACCGATGAAAACTCCATGCTTGACCCTTGGGGAAAAGTTGCGGAGGCTTTCGTCTATGAAGAGGTGCAAACGACTGTATCTCAAGGCCCCGAACATGAAGTTGTCTATGTCAATGTCATAACCTCAAACGCTACAACACCTCAATACGACTCTCTCGCCATTGTTGGTGGAGTGTTCCGCGCCGCCACCGAATGGAGCCAATTCTCCCAATTTTCCGTCCGAGTCACCGGAGGCCGGATGGTACGCCGCCTCCTCGATGCAAATGCTTTCGGCCCATCTAACCTGCTCCCCGACATTGCCTACGACCTAGCCCGTAGCTCCCGTCTAGGACTGGGCCAGTCCATGAGCGAACTGCAGATCGACCGTACTGGCTTTAGCAACACCGCGACCTGGCTAAAGAAGCGGCGCTACTTTTTCGACGGAGTCTTGGCGGAGAAGACAAACTTACGCCAATGGCTCGCCGACATAGGAGCCACGATGTTGATCGATATTACAGAGAAAAACGGAAAGCTTTCGATGGAGCCTGCCGTTGTTTTCCCCGAGGACGGCAAGCCTCCTATCACGGGCCTTTACACCGCAGGGAACATTGTTACTGGGTCTTTCTCTCTCTCATTCATTTCTGAGGAGGACCGACAACCAATTCAGGCTTCTGGGAAATGGAGAGAGGAACGTTCTCGCTCCTCATTCAGCAACAGTGGAGTTTTCCCGGTGGAACGGGAGGTAAGGGTCAGAGAAGCCGACCGACCAGAATCTGACCCTATCGAATCGTTTGACCTATCTGACTACTGCACAAATTTTGAACAGTGTGTGGATGCACTTTGCTACATTATACGCCTACGTCGTTTAATTACTCACGAAATAAAGTTTAGCACTCGACCTTCAGGTATCCTAGGAGGTCTATATCCAGGCGCCTACATCAGGGTTGCGCTTGACTACACTTACTACGACGAGTTTGCTAATGGTGTCGTACTAGGGGACGGTACGCTTATCACCACTAGGCCGGATCTTCTATTTGTCGGCACCCATTCTGTGACAGCTTGGGATGGAGTCAGCCCTACTGTTAGCGAGATCACTCTGACAGTCGGCACGGACGGTAGAGCTTCGCCGGTAGGTATCATATTTCTTAAGAAAAAGACATCATCACAGACACGGACGTACAAAGTAGACGAAGTGTCGATTGATAGCAACCGTGATATAGAGGTGTCCGCCACCTTTCATCCAACAGATGCGGAAGGGTATTCGATGATCACGAAGAATTGGACAACGTATGTCACTGACGCGAACTGGGTGATACAGCGAGGATAATATGGCAATTTATACCTTCACCCACGCAAGTCAAAATCTTGTTATAGGCCGTAGTTCCCTGTACCTCATGGGTTCCGACTTGGTCACAAGGGATCTTGTCATTTCAAGAGTCTTTATCCAAGGTCGTGTATCTGTTAAATCGTATAGCCTGCTCTCTGAAGAACTGCGTCTTGCGAGAGTTCCTAGCGTAGGAAGATTCTCTAAACTAACATTTACCCATACCAGTCGTAATCTTGTCCTTGAGAGAAGCACACTCGGGGGGACGATTACAAGCAGTAAGTTCTTCCCCGAGATCGTGCCTACCGCACTTCAATTCAAACCGCCTAGGTACGTTGTCACTGAGCACCCGGCACAGTCGGGAGAGATAGAGCACCATTTGTGGGCGGATTCAAAAGGTGGAGCTTCTCTGCAACTTGACTACACCAATATCTCCGACTCGACGGCAGAGACGATTATGGCGTTGTGGGACTCTGTTAATGGGACATACGGGAGCTTAATCATTCCCGATGCGGTGCTCGCAGGCGTCGCGCAACAACTTGCGACGTACATGCTGACAGGCGGGAGTTATATCAAATGGTTTTTCGCGGAGGTTCCTAAGTGGCAGGGAAGGATAAAGGGTTACGGTGATATGAAGGTTTCCTTAGTACCTAACATCGTACAGGTTACTGGAAGCGTAGGCGGAAACACACCTTTTGCTGCAGCTGTGTCGATTGAGGAGCCCACCTCAAGCTGTGCTGACTGCGATTACATAGGTAAAGACCCAGATACTGATTATGTACCAGATGCTTGGACGACTAAGTATTCAGGTAACGACTCAGGGGCGGGCGGTCGAGTTAGAATTAGTCAATTCGGTTCAATTTACCATGCCATACTAACCTCTAACGGCGGAACACCGGGAATTTCAATTACAAAACTGTACAGTAACGGAGATCTCGCGTGGAACAAATTTATTGCTCATACACCAGGAGTTAATACTGAACTGTATTTAGACTATGACGATAGTGGGCGAGCTTTGTATGTGGGCTTTTCTGGAGGAAGTCGTATTGCCATTCTGAAAATTACAGGAGATGGTGACGTATTATGGACGACTCAAATGACAGCTATTGCAGGGGTTTCAATCGTCCTTTTAACTGAGGTTAAGTATGACGCTTTTAACAATAAACTTGTGGTTCAGCTTTTCTCGCCGACGTTTTGCATTTTAGATGCAAACAACGGGGATGTCCTTAGAGTATTTAGGGTTAACAACGCAGTCCCTTCAAATTATTACAGGAGTTCTTGTATCAGTTACAGCGCAGACGTCTTCATGGTGTGTGGTATGGGCACACCTATATTGAGTAATCCTTCTGATACAGATAGATACTCACTCATTACTCTCAACTTAGTCACCAACTCTGTCACAGTAGTACGGAGATTTGATACTACGCGTAGAAGGGCAGATGGATACCCCAAGGCAGTTAAACTTTCTAATGGTAAGATTCTTATGAATGCTGCTGGTGGCACCACGGTCGAGTTCAGTGCAGATTTTAACTCAATAACTGCTTTTAAGAATATCACTAATATGAGTAAGCAGTCTGTAGTCAAAGCTGATAGCACAGGTAATGTCGTTTTTGTGCATGAAAGCACAATTTTTCCAAAGAATGTTTTGAGTTTAACTGGGCCATCTCTTTCAGCAGTTGCATCTCAGTACAACTCTGACTATTCTCGTGTAATCTATGAAACTGGGGTCTCTTACGGTGCTACATCCCCTGGGGCAGGCGATATAAGTTTTGGTATGAACCGCTCCGTATTCTGCCACACAGATAGATTTGAAATTACAAGTCAGATATTTTTACCTGCAGGTGGGTACACAGGAGAGATTCAGCTACCTTCTCCCAGCTACACCAAAGTAGGGTGGGCCCGAGCCCAAGGTGCTCTAATCGATGACCTTCTCTCCACGAACCCTCCGTCAGCAGCAGTAAATGTGACTGTGTCGACGACAGATCTCATCTTCTCTAAACCTACATGGACTCCGGCAATAAGCAGCCTGCCCGGAACATGGACTAAATACATATCTACAATCCCGTAGTATGGCCATTCAATTCCCCGCCTTAAAGCCGTCTTCCTTTACGTTCACCCCTGCAACGTATAACGTCACCACGCCAAAATTTCGCGACATTGTCGCCTCCCCTCGACTCCTCGCCTCCAAACCCAACAGTTCCACCCTTTCCCTTGATTTCCGCGCTATCAGCGGAAACAAGATCCTGACAATCTTCACTGCCTGGGAGTCCAGTTTCTCCGGTCTATACGATCTGGTCCTTCCCCCCGAGATCGTCTCAAGCATCAAATCCATAAACTTCTCTGGCAGAATAGTCGGTGTAAAATCCACTGGTTGGAGGTTCTCCGAGGAGCCACTACTGAGTAACGTTACCGCAGGTATTGGTGATGTCTCAGTTCAGTTGAAAGGGGAAATGTACAATCCAAGTATTAACCCACGAATTTACTCAGGTGTCCAAGCTCCGCTTCTAGGCTCTATCCCTGCTACAACTTTTTCAGGATGGAGCAAGATAGTCGACTTAAGCCAAAACGACACAAACACGCTATTTGGTAATTGGCCATTCTCTTTCTATCTCGCAGGTACGGCTTATTCAGCTTGCTACCCAGGATCTAACGGGTACGCAACTTTTGGGGTAGGTTCAAGCGTCTACAGTAGCCTTAGCGCAAGTGTTCCCAATGCACCTAAAGTAATGTTCGGTGCTCGCGATTGCTCTTGGCAGCGTGTCTACACTCAAACTACCCTTAGTTACGCTAGGTTTAGGTGGGAAGGTAATCAGTCAACTAGCGCCACTCCAGGAGCATCAAACCGAATCGTTGAAGTCACATTCTGGAAGTACGACGGTATTTCACAACTCATCGAAATAAGAACAGGAAACTTTGTAAGCCCAAGCTCTACTGAGCCGTTTATGGTAGCTTCTGCAACCACAGCATACGCATCGGCATCTACCTTGGGAGCCAACCAGAGCTGGGTTTTTGAAGGAAACTCGACCGGTACGAGCTGGCAGCTATTTGCTAATAGCTACGTCGGAGCTTAATCATCATACAGAGTAGTCATCCTTGTTATAGGTCTATTCTCAAAGAAAATAAATTTTAGCTCAACGCTATTCTAATCCTATCCCCTCCCGGCTGGGCCTGATCCACCCTCCGACCCTGAGCAATGGCCACTGCCCCGCAGTATTTCTTCAATCAGTACGTCGCCGATCTGCATAACAAAGTTCATAACATCAGTTCCGACGTTCTTAAGATCGCACTGACTAACACCGCACCTACGGCAACGATTACCGACTTATCCGGCATCACCCAGATAGCCGCTGGCGGTGGCTATACTCTCGGAGGCTTTACAGTCACTGTAACTTCCTCTAGCCAGACCTCAGGTATTTACAAAGCTACCTTCACTAACTACGCCTTTAACCCGACTGGCACTGTCAATACTTTTCGCTATCCGGTGTTGTACAACTCTACCGCAGGTAACAAGACCATCTGCTGGTGGGATTACATTGACCCTCAAAATCTCACCAACGGAGACACCTTCAATTTTGCCTTTGATGGTACTTTAGGAGCACTCCGCGCAAGTTTCGCAGCATGATTCTCACAGGTGCCTCTGCAGGTCTGTACTACAACACGCTACGTGTAGGTAAGGTGAAGAACATCGACATAGATATTTCCCGCGAAGCATTACGAAGTACGACCCTTGACTTATTTGACCACACCTATATCGCAGGCATTCGCGATACAAAAGCTTCTGCGACTCTTTTCTACGACCCCCTTGATACAGCTGCTGTCGGTATCATCAATGCAATTTACGAAGACGTTGCTGAAGTAACTAGCATTTTTCAATTTGTTTGGGATACTAACACCAAACGCGAACTGACATCTTCTGCAGTTATTACCAACATTGGTCTCTCTGTCGCTTTCGGCGAAGCACATGTTTGCAAGCTCTCCCTTCAACTATCTGGTAAGCCTACCTCCAAGTCCTTCTAATGACGCTCCTCGGTAAAGACGGTATTGTTCAGTTAACACGTTCGTACCCCGACCCGATAATCCTTCCCCCGAGTGCGTTGGACACTACGAACAATAGGTTCACAATAAATTCCGATGCTTTTTGGCCTGGCGATGCGGTCACTCTGATCCATTCCGGTGGGACTAAAATCGGCTTCGTTTGGAGGGACACCTTAGACCGGGTCACCCTGCACACAACTGCCGCTGGGGCTCAAGACAACACAACTGGGACCAGAGTCAGCCTCTCAGGCGTTCCTGCGGCCCACTCAATTCTTTGTCTAACCGGTTCTGGGGCGGCCACTACCGTCCTTACCACTTTCCGTCCCACAATTACAGGAGTCAACAGCGAAACCAGCCTCCAAGCATATCCCTCCGTTTATGCAGACTATACCACCGCCAACAGCGGGACAACACTTTGGGCGTTTCAAGGACATATTAAAAAATGGAATCTCAAGCTCGGGGGAAACACAGTTGATACCGGCGTGATCGGAGAGCGGTTCGGTGACTCGGTTAAAACCGCTATTACCGGGTCTGGATCCTTCGATTTTCTAATTCAATTCAGCGAGAATTCTAACGGAACCCATGACATTGACCAAATTCTTAGAATGACCCTAATGATAGAAAACAATGCTAAAGGGAAGGCTAAATTCTATCTTAAGCAGCGGACTGATGCACGAACCGCGACTATCGACGGAAACACCATAGTATTTCTACCCGGCTCCGTCTACTACTACGCAGACATCCTCCTAGTTGACACCAGCATCGATACGACTGCTGATGATTTCATTCAAGGTTCAGCCAACTTCGCCACAACCGGACCTGTGCGCTTGTTCCGCGAATAGTCCCCCGAGGCCGCCTCCCTGTTCCCGCTATTCTTTGGATCGAGCTGACCTCCCAGTCCGTTGATCGAACTCCTAGTCAACCCGATCACTGCCGGGGTTTTCGGGCTGGTTTCGCTCATAATCGGGAAACGATTGGATAGTCATTTCAAAGCAGTCGCTGTGGCGAAAGCGGAAGTTCAAAAGGAGAGAATTAGCTATAAGCATAAACTCGACGAAAGACACAATAAGCTATTTGAGTCTTTTGTGGTAGAACAACAAAAAGCCGCTGTCGCTTTTGAAGGTATTCACAAGAGTGTTACCCACATCGGACAAGAACTTGCCGAAATGCGATTAGAGACACGTTCGTTCCGTACCGAGATTTTCTCTCGAATCAATCATTTGGAGGACATCACCTCTCGCCATGAAGGTGTACTTCTCCAAATGACCAAAACACAGGATAGAGGTAATTAAGACTTATGAAACCGGCAGAACTTCAGCTACCGATCGACCAGGGCGGCTCGGTAAGTCAGACTTTTCAATTTTATTTCGATGGTACTGGTCTGGACGCTTATGCTGAAGTTTGGAACAGGAACAACACAGTTAAACTACTCGACTTAACTACTACCTGGGTTACTCGTGCTGAGGTAGGTTCTTGGCCTAAGTCTTTTGCAATCAACGGGGTAGTTCACACTTTCACCTACACAGTGCGTTGTTCTATCAATATCTCAGCTACGCCCACGCAAACAGCTTCCGTAAAAGAATCTGGTTTCTGGGATCTACTTCTTGTGTATCCTAATGGATCTAGATTATACCAAACTCGTGGTCCTGCCCCACTTCGAGTTCGTGCTACCAGGGGGCCAGTATCACTATGACTTCTTCTTACTGGGCTGAGACTGGACCGCTTGTTGTTGAGATCCTCTCACCGGGCCCACCGGGTTCATCGGGTTCACGGTGGTTCAGCGGATCTGAGGCTCCAACGGTCGCACTTGGTGAAAAAGGTGATTACTACTTGCGCGCAAGTGGCGATGTTTATGGCCCGAAAGGAAGCGAAGGGTGGGGTGATGTTCAGTTTAGTTTGACCCCTGATCCGTCATTGATTTTCTCCTATTCCGCCGCCATGGCGATCATTTTGGGATAACACCATGAAAGGCCCTGTACTCGACGCTTCCACATTCAGCTTCAACGCCACCGCCAAGACGGTGACGTTTTCGGCGCCAATCCCTGGCAGCCAGCAGCAGATTCTGGCGATCCTGAATGTCACCCGCCAAGCCTGGCTCTACCTGCCGGTGCAGGCTGGTTACGGCGGCACCTGGGCGTCTCCAACGCTGACGCTGACGGCACCCACAACGGGCCACGCGAATGGCGATACCCTACAGATTTTCGTGGATGATGGGCTGGCCAGTATGGCCATCACGGCGGCTGCGTTGCCCCTGCCGTCTGGAGCGGCTACCGCAGCCAACCAGGCCACATCAAACTCCACACTGGCCGCGATCGATGCGGATCTGGGCACTGATGGCACCAGCCCGCCAACCCTGCCCAGTGGATCGACAGGGGTGCGTGGATGGCTGCGTTATCTGGCATCGTTGCTGCCGTCATTGGTCAGTGGTCGGTGGCCGGTGGATGGCTCAGGTGTAACCCAGCCGGTTTCACCCAATATCACCCGAGGTGGTGGCGTGTTGGATGCGAACACCCAACGGGTGACAATGGCGACCGATGGGCCGACGGTTTCGTCACTGACCTCGTTGGATTCCAAGAGCCTGGCGCTGCCAACGGCTGACGCTCAGACCTCGGTGGCAACCTCGACCACGACGGTGCAGCTGCTGGCCGCCAGGACGAGCAGGAAGCGATTGCTGATTTTCAATCCATTGGGAGGGGCAGCGCTCAGTATCGGGAGCGCTACACCGGTGACGACTGCAAACACGTTCCTGACAATTCCCGCCGGGAATGGAGTGTTTCTGGATCAAGCAGATTTCACGGGCGTAGCTGGAGCCTGGTATGGCCTGCTGGCGTCTGGCACCAGCACCGCCCAGGTGCGGGAGTCGTATTGATGAAAAGCGCTTTTCTGTTTGGTGGGACGGCTGATCTGCTGAATTTTGTCCAGCCATCTGCACTGGTCGATTATCAGTTCCGCCTCCAAGGAACGCTGACAAATTACGGCAGTGTTGGCGGGTCGCTAACACTGACTCGCTCCGGCAACGGTACGTTTATTGGTAGCAACGGCCTATTGCAAACAGCCAGCACAAACGTCGCGAGGTTTGATTTTGATCCCTTGTCCCTGACTCGACGAGGATTGCTGTTTGAGGGGCAAGCATCCCAAATACTGCTTCAGTCAGAATCGTTAAACGTCTCGCCATGGGTTGTCAGCGCGACTACGGTAACAGCAAACAATGCGACAGACCCCAGCGGTGGTACAGGGGCTGAGTCAATTGTAAATACCGGAACTACAAATGGCTCCTGGGTCAGGCAGCTGATCACAACAGCACAAGCATCTGGAACGTATTACTTTTCGCTTTTTGCTGCTTCCAGTAATGCTACTTTATATGTAGATGCGGCCCCTTCAGTTGGGGATACAAGTAGCAGGGCGCTGGCAACGGTCAACCTTAACACTGGCGCAGTAACTTATATTTCAAATCCAATTGGTGGAGCTACTGTTTTCTGCCTGCTTGGTGCTACTGGGTTTTGGAGAGTTGTCAATTCTTTTAGTTCAACTAATTTTCAAAGGTGCGAATTTAGAATTGGCGCCAGCACATCAACGTCAGGCCCCGTGATTGCATGGGGAGTAAATTTAACGAAAGATTCCTTCAGTTCATACGTCCCGACAACTACCGCAGCCGCCACCCGCTTCGCAGATGCCGCCAGTGTCACCGGCCTCCCGACGACAAACGTCACGCTGATCGAGAAGCCAGCCGGCTGCGCAACCCTGTCAGCCGGCACCCTCACTCTCAACCCCGGCTACACAATTGACCGAATCATGGTGCTACCTGGCACCTATTCAGCTGATCAGGTGGCAACCATCCGGGGGTTGATGTGATGCCGTTCAGTGTCATCGAGGTGCTCTGCTGGTGCCCTGATCGAGAATGCTTCCGGCAGGGCATTACGTCTCAGGTGTTCCCCGATGGCACCCCATTGGCCACACTGGACGGTGACAGATTGATCCCAGCTTCTGGCGTGCATATCGATGAGATCGGCGCCATTCAGCGTGGGGAAACCACAATCAACGGCCACCACGTCAACATCGCCGCGACCGATGCCGTAGCCACTTTGTTGACCGCTGGCCTTCCCCAAGTTGGCACGATCTTCGAGCGGACGCATATCCTGTCCCTGATCCCCGGCATGGAGTGGTCTGCTCTCAGTGCCGAAGGCGAACCCCCCGGCTATGTCGGCCCCATGGGGGTGAAACTCTACGACCGCTCCGCCGTGAATGCACGCGCCAGGGTTTGGTACGTCAGCGGTGGTCAGTTGATTCCCGGCCTGCCGCCTGGTGGCTGAGCAAAGGCCTGGTGATCGGGAAAACTGAAGCATCGAGCAGCAACCGAAAAGGACCGCTAGACAAGCCATAGTTAAGCCAGGGTGGCTCTGCCACCACCGTTTGCTTAGTCATAGCAACCTCTTTCACAGATCTGGCCCTCCTAGGTGGGGGAGGGGGAAGGGGTGTGCATGTTCTAGTGCAAAACTCAGTCACAACCTCAAACCCTCTGCGATGCAGTCGAACTGCACCCTCGGAGTCAGACTGTCTCGTAGCTCGCTTGGCCTGTTTAAGCCAAGACAGGTGTACTGTTTTAAGCCAGGTTCAAGCCAGGCTCTCCCGATGGATCGCTTCACCACCGCCCTCGGGGAGGTCAATGATCGTCTGAAAGCTGCAGGTTTTCGCTGCCGCATCGAGCACCGGGGTAGGAGGCTGAATTTGGTGGCAACCCTGCCGGAACGATCCGGGGCAGGCCGCCGGCAGCAGCGGATAGCGCTAGGAGTAGAGGCCACCCTGGCGGGCCTGGGGGCCGCAGAGAGCCAGGCGATGAACCTGGGCCTCCAGCTCCGTCAGCGCACGTTCACCTGGGAGGTTTGGGCTCCCCCCGAGGACGAGCCCAAACCCGACCTGGAGTTCTTCCACGCCACAGCTCTTCGGATCTTTGCCGAGCGGTTTGGGCAGCGACCTGATGGTGGCAAAGGGAATTGGGTACGGCGCTGGCGCCCAGCTCTAAAACGTGTCCCAGCATCAGGGGAGCTATCCGGGGAACTCCTGTTGGGAGTGATTGAGGGTATGCCTGCGAAATCGGCGATGCGTAAGTCTTATGGTCAGGTGATAACAACAGTTGCAAGCGCATGTGGCATCGACTGCTCTCGATTACGCGCCGCTCGATCAGGTTACTCTCTCCGTTGCCTTCAACCGAGGGACATTCCCTCAGACGAGCAGATTTTAGAAATTTGGGGAGCAGTCAAATATCCAGAGTGGAGATGGGTGTTCGGAATGTGCGCTGCCTATGGGCTGCGTCCTCATGAGGTTCAGGAAGTGCAGCTCACAGCAAGTAGTGAAGCTAAAATCGGCGATTCTACAAAGACAGGCTATCGAGTTGTGTGGCCTGCTCCACAGGCATGGGTTAAAATGTTCGATTTACACAACGAGCAAAAACCGAACTACAAGTCAGACCAGTTCACCAAGAGCGCTAATTACTATATCCATACGCGAGGTCCATCCCCATTCGGTCTCTATAACCTGCGGCATGCGTATGCCATTCGACTGCTTATGGCAGGAGTGCCGAGCAGTCTCGCAGCAAGACTCATGGGACACAGCGTGGCAATCCATGAACGGGTTTATCAGCGATGGCTCGATGCGGCAGAACTGTCCAAGCTGAGGAGCGGTTTCAACCTGTAGTGTCCTATTCTGGTTGAATCAGCCATACGATCCTGTCCATGAGCGGAGTTGATCACACCAGCATCCTGGTCCGCCTGGACCTGATCGAAGTCAGTCTCCGGCGGTTGGAGCTGGCGATCATCGACAATTCAAACAAAGAGTGTCGTGAAGAGAATGTCGAAGATCGCGCTGACTGGGTCGACAGTACAGCGTTTTGCAGACTAGCTGGAATAAAGAACCACAATAGCCTCAGCTATTTCATGAGTAAGGGGATATTTACAAACAAATCGATTAGAAACATCGGGACTCCCAAACGACCGCGATACCGGTTTCACCGCCGGATAGCAGTCGATGAGTTCCTGAACCGCTCTAAGCTGCAGCTCCCCTGACACAGGAAAGCCCCCGAGGGCGAACCTCAGGGGCTTTCTACTCGGAGCTTAACCGATCAGGCGGCTACAGGCTCGGTGCTGAGTTCAGCCGTATCCTTGGCCTTCAGAGTACGCTCGTAAACCTTGAACGGTCGAGGGGAACCCTCCACTCGGGAGATGACATCCAGCACGATCTGGCCGGTCTCCGCCGACACGGTGATGGAATAGACATCACCAGGGCCTACACCGGCCATTTTGGCGTAGATGCTGCCGATCAAGATGCCGCCAGCGGCGTGGACAGTGGTCTCATTGGCAGCCGCACGGCCACGCACTTCGGATTTGATGCTGACACCTTTGGCCACCAGAAGAGCATCCTTGAAGGCGTCTATGCTGATCACTTCCTCACCCTTCCGGTTGGTGCGGGTGTAACCAGCCATAGCGGCGAGTTCCTGGTGACCGGCTTCAGGATTTTCCTTGACCAGGGTGACGAGATCGCGACCGGAGATAGCAGTGGACACTGTGGGCGTCGTGTGAAAAAGACCCTCTCAGCATAGGTCATGGATGCCGATCAGACAACCCCTGAACGGGTCAATCTCACAAGCCAGTTAGGAGCATGCGAATGTACTCGTCGCCGGGGGTTGCCTCACCATCATCCGTGCTCTGGAACATGACATGCCGAAAGTGCCGCTCAAGGCGCTGGCGGACAACCTCGATGGCGATACCGGCCTCAACCCAGCAGTTCTCAGACTGCGCTTCCCCGAGGGCGGACGAAACGTCGCGGCGGATTTCCTGGTGAAGCGAGGCAGCCATGGGAATAGTTCGGCTATCTCAGTGTAGCAGGATTGTCTTGTATTGCGACTACTTCGCGTCCGCCCAGGTGTCGCCGATGCCGACCTCAGCGATGATGGGGGTGAGTTTGCAGACCACGCCTCCGGCGTTTTCCATGCAGCTCTTGAGGGTCACTGCCCATTCCTCGACGAGTTCCTCGCGGACTTCCATGACCAGCTCGTCGTGGACGGAGGAAATGAGGCGAGCATCGCTTTCAGGAACATCGGTCAACTGTTCCCATAACATCGCCATAGCAATCTTAGCAATGTCCCCAGCGGTCCCTTGGACTTGAGTATTGATCCGAACGGTGTATTTGTCATTGAACCCAATGAGGATCCTTCTCCGCCCGTACCGGGTGAAAACGGCTGTGGAACGGGACTGTCCCTCCTGTTGCTGCCACTCATAGAGCGTGGGGTAAGCAAGCCGGAAACCCTCGACAATCTCTTTACACTCCTTCATGGAGTAGAGAATTCCGTATTGAGCTAATGCCTGACGTTGAAATGTCGCAGCACCTGCGCCATAGAGCAGTCCAAAGTTTGCGATCTTCGCAGAAGTCCGCATCGCTTTAGTGACTTCCTCTAACGGAACTCTCGCGATTGAAGAAGCGGTCTCAGTGTGAAGATCTCTTCCATCCGCGTAAGCCTGGATCATGCGCGGTTCCCGCGAAAGCTCAGCAGCAACACGCAGCTCAACTTGGCTAAAGTCAGCGCAGATTAACTTGTAGCCAGGTTCAGCAATGAACAAAGAGCGGAATGTTTTCTCTTTAGGTACTTGCTGAAGATTAGGCTCGTTTGCACTTAGTCTCCCCGTCGCGGTTCCCATCTGCAAGTATCTGCAGTGGATCCTATCTCCATGCTTCGCTGCAGCTTTCAGCAATGTCTCAACACAGGAGACGCGGGTATCCGCAGTGCTCCAGGTCATGTAGCTGTCAATCAGCGGGTAGTCACTGCGGAGAAAGGCGAGAAGATTTTGATCGAGGGAGACCTTACCGGGTTCTGCGGGCTTACCTTTAACAGGCTTGGCCGGAGGCAGAATAATCCCCGCATCGGTAAAAGCCTTAGACATCTGTTGTGTACTGCCTGGGTTAAACCCAGCCAACAGCTTATGCTGCCCCCTCCCAACATTCTTCTTCCGCAGATTGATGCTCCCATCAGGATCTCTAGGCAGCCATTTAGTCTCGTCCTCGGGGTGACGCTGGCGAAGAACCTCATCGAGAGCACTGAGAAACGCTGCTTTAAGGCGATCCGCGTTTAGCTCAAGTTCCGCCTTGAGCCTCAGCGCTCGCGCATTATCGAACTTAAACCCATGCCATTGCATGTAGGAGACAGGGCGCAGCGCTTGCATCTCCAAGCAGAAAACATCGAAGAGCGAAACCGTAGAATGGGTTGTTACTACGTTGCTTTTCAGCTTTTTCGACATCGGAGCGACCAGCAGCGGCAGCACCTTGGCGTCCCTAGCCGCATATCCCAACATGTCTGTGGTGATCTCTCCACCCCAGTCAGCTCTCTGCAGTTCCTTGGGTAGGTGAATGTTAAGATACCTAGCAGCGATAGCTCCCAGATCGTTCTTATGCTCCGTCCCATTCGTGATGATCTTCGATGCGATCATCGTGTCGAAGATCGGACTCTTCACCACCACACCCTCAGCCCGGAGCATGCTGAGGTCGAACGCTGCGTTCTGGAGCACCTTGGGCTGCGCCCCTTCCAGCATGATCTTCAGTTCCTTCAGCCCCGGCTTCCCCCAAGGCACCGCCCGGATGATGTTTCCCTCGGCATCCCTGGATCGCCAGCCGTCGAGGTCAACGATGATGCAGTGATCGGCGGTGCCGAGTTGGATCAACCGAACCCGATCCTTGAGTGGATCGAGCCCGAGAGTCTCAGTGTCCAACCCGACAGGGCCTTTGACTGTGCAAAGAGTCCAAAGCTCTTCGGCGAGCTGCTTGTTCTGACTAGGAGAATTGAAGAAACTGTGGCTGTCGGTAAGCTTGACCATCAGACAGAAACCCGTGTGTCAAGGTGGTGAACCTCACGGGCAGCTCGCGTTACCGCAACATACATAAGCTGCTGTTGCTGATCCCGTGCCTTCCTGTAGTCATCGTTGACGTAGACATAACGGAAAGTGCTGCCCTGGCTCTTATGAATGGTCAGCGCATAGCGGAAGTCGACGTCAGCGAAGAACGCTCTTAGGGGGAAATACTCCGTCGCCCAACGGCGCTTCGCGGCGCGAATGCCATTGTAGGAACCACCCTTGGCAGCTTTTGCTTCCTTAGAGATCTCCGTCCCAAGCGCCTTTATGTACTTGTTGAACTTATCAATTTCTTCCTGATCTTCCAGGACATAGAGCTTCACACCCTTCTCAGTGAAAATCCTCCAAGCAGAGCAAGTGAAGTCCAGATCATGAATAGGTCGGAAATCATCAATCAGGTCAGGAGGTCGAACAATATGGACGTCTTCGTTGTTGCTATACAGAACCTTGTCGTCCTGCAAGATTGGAGACAAAGTCAGCAGTGTGTCACCCTCGACAAACCGAGGAGCGTCCTCACCCATCAATACGATTCGCGCCTGACGGTTGAATGCCCTCCGGTGTTTGTTCATGTAGGTCAACATGACCGTATCTTCGCACCGATCCGTGTTCAATACCGACTGCAGCCAGGCTTCTTCCAGCAACTCGCCGCTCTTGTAGACGATCACATCTGTCCCACCCCCCGAGGCTGGACCTACCTGGGGTAGATATTTCATGGTCCTGATCTTCGTCGCTAGGTTCAGGATCGCCCCGTCGTGTCGGAGAATCTCCGTCAATTTGTACTTGAGCGGAGTCTTGAACGTTGCAGACAACGAATCCTCATTGATCGGCTTCAACTGTGAAGCGTCTCCAGCATAGAGAATCGGAATTCCGGTTTCGATAATGCTCTTCTCGATGTGAAAGACAAGGTCTTTGCCTACCATCGAACATTCGTCGACAAGCACAAAGTCGATGTCGTTCAGTTCTGGAGGTCGCACCTGTGTGAAAGTCTCCGGTTTGCCGTACTCTGCCTTTTGCGGTTTCAGATTCAAAAGCCTGTGCAACGTAAGCGGCTCGACCGTACCTCGCATGTGACGTCCAATGTTCTTCATGTGAACGTCGATCACGCTGCAAGCTTTGTGGGTAAAGGAGGTAACAACGACCTTCAACCCCAGGATGTCTAGCGCGACGATCAGCCCCACCAACAACACTGTCTTACCTGTTCCTGCAGAACCACGCAGGCTTGCGACAAAGTCGGTTGTGTCACCTGCAGCCATCTTCTCCACAATGTCGGAGACGACAGCTATCTGATCTTCGGTCAGCTTGGGGTAACCGGCACGTTCCAGAATTTCCCCAAGATTACTAAGCACATTCTTGACTTTGCAGCTTTTGGTCTTTTCCCTGATTAAAGTGGCAGTCACTTGTTGTCTAGCGATGGAAATTCGTGTTGAACTTGGCGATCCCGGATCATGTCGCGGACGACATTGCTCATGGAGTAAGCGCGGCCCCTTGCCTGAGACAGCAGGAACTCCTTCTGTTCCGGGTAGACGTACACTGACAACGGGACAAGCTCGGAGTTGGGGCTGAGTACAGGCATGAAAAAGGGTGTGCCGGGATCAACCTTCAGCACACCCGCATTGTAACCACATCAGGCAGCCGGTGGCAAGCCCTCACGATCACGAATCGGTTGACCCACCGCCAAAGGCATCGAGCCAGCCAGCCATCCCCTCGCGGGGGTGGGCCGCAGAAGGGGGTAACAAACCTCCCGACAGGGGCAGATCGCTCTCGGGGACAGGGGGGAGGTTTGTGTCACCCTCCTCGCTTCCGTCCCCTGCAGGCCCATTTGACACAAACCTCCCTGGATCGGTTTGGTCACCCTCTTCGACCTCGGGGAGGTTTGTGTCCGTGGGTCTGTTCCGGGGGGCTGGACACAAACCCGACACAAACCTCAAAAGGCCCTCCCCCCATGTGTTCTGGTCGTCTACATCGAAGTTTGTACCCCCCTCTTTTGATCTCTCCCCGCGAGGCACTCTGAACAACAATGTGGGCCGTCCTCCCTGCCCAGCATCGGAAGCGGTCATCCCAACTCTCTCCACCATCCCGGCTCTCTCCCATGCAGCCAGGTGCTTTGCAATCGCAAACCGTGACGGGAAATCCTCCTGTCCAGCACCCTCCATCCGGTGCATGACAAACTCCCGAATCGCCTTCGGCGTAACTCCCTCTTCCCCCGAGTCCGTCACTGCAGCAAGCACCAGGCTCCGGGGGCTGATGTCGCCAGTCCGGTTCACCCCCTCCCTCTCCAGCAGTGGAGTCAGATCCTCGATGCTGTAGTTCAGCTCCAGATCCCGCTGGATCAACATCCGATCCCCACTCCGGTCATACCGGGATTTGCCGATCTGCATCAGCCGGGAGTTCACACCGAAGGTGGCCTCCTGCTCAACCGAGAGATCCTTCAACTCCCAGGTCTCGTCGACAGCGTTGTTGATGCGATCCGTCCCCCGGAACTTCGCTCCGTCTTTAGTGTTGTGATGAATCCAGAGGATCGCGCAGGATGGAAAACCAAAGTCGGAACTAAGATCCCCGTTATTGACAGAAAGCGCATAGAGCGGGGAAGCGTATTCAGCCTCGTTCTCCTTCACTCCGGTTTCATCCTGCGATGAAGACAGACTGTCGATGACAACCAACACCGGCTCAACCTTCCTGATAATCTCTGCCAGTTCTCGGGGAAGGTCGGTCTTCCAGTTCTCTACAAAGTAGAACCAGCCGGAGTTCGCCTCAGTAATATCCTGAGCGCTCAACTGAGCATCCAACCGGGACTTGTTTTGGTCGCTGGAGATCCACAAAACATTCCCCTGCCTGCACTGCACCTCGATCCCTCGGATCTTGATCGACGACCCCGTACCAATGGCTTTCGCCAAAGCAATGGCCGTCTCCGTCTTCCCGACTCCACCCCGAGCATGGAGGAGAACCTGCGAAGGGCGTCGAATCAAACCAGGGATAATGTGCTCCTCCGGGGAGACGTCCTTCCGCCAATCTGGATCCCGCAGCAGACCGATCTCTTTGTTCTTCGTGAACTGCTTGTGCCTTGTCACAAGCTCCTTGATCTTCGTCGGTGTCAGCCGCATCCGCCCAGTCATATCCGCAAGATCTGACAGCGCAATGAACTGCTCCGCAGGGTCTCGTACCTCCTTGATAATCTTCTCTGCTCTAGCGAGCAATTCAACCCCGGAGATGATCTCCCTAGGGACATCAGTCGTCTTCTGGACGATAAGCAGATCCTCTGGATAGCGGTAACCAAGCGCTTCAGCAATCGGCTTGATATACCGCTCCAGCTCCGAACCAACAGGACGGGAGGCGTACATATCATTGGTCTCAATCTTATGGATAAAGTCCAATGAATCACCACCAACCCCACAACTCTTGCAATCCCAGCAGCCATTCTCCGCATTCACCTGGAACGAAGTTCCGCTGCTGCTGTCATGCCAAGGGCAGCCATTCATCAACTGCGGTTTGCTCCCACCCCTCTCCTCCCAGCCAAACTTATCAAACACCGAGTGTTTGAAGACCAGATCCGTCAGCCTCGGCTGCAGCTTCTGCTGGACTTCGTCCTTGAAGAACCAGCCTCTCAACTGCCTTGGCGGAACTTGCGTCCGCCCAACCTCCGACTCCAACTCCTTGAGATCGTCCTCAGCCAGCCACTCAGACGGCTTCAGCCGGGACCGCAGGACATCAAGCACCCACGCCGGAGCCTCGGCAGGCTTCCCGCCGTTGTACTGCAGGAACCTGTACCTCTTCTTTGTGTCCGGGTGAGGGCTCCCCGGCAGAACCGACATGCACCTGTTGAACCGGAGCACCAGCTCCTCCTTCGGAGCGCGGTTCATCGGGTCGTCTTCGTTTTGCCTGCCCTTCCCGCTCCACCAGACCCCGCCTTCCAGCAGGATCAGCGAGATCACATGGCTCAACTGCGGGACCAGGGCCTCCGGCACCCTCCACAACAACTGCCGCCGCCCCGGCTTCCCAGAGGTCCACGACATCGTGGTCTCCTCCCCATAGGGCTGATACTCCTCCCCCGAGATCGCCTTGTACCTGGCATCCGCCTCATGCCCATCAATGTCAAGGGCGATCAGCCCGCCTGATAGGGCACCCGTCACAACCCCTAGCCCTCGATACCTGCTGTCGCTCACCAGAGCCGACAGCATGTTCTTCCGCTCGATCTTGCTGTCCGTCCACCCTTTATGAAAGGTGTCCTTTCCGGCAACGGGAATCAGTGCCCAATCATCAGGAAAGACCTTCTTGTCAAACATGTCGCGGGCTGTGCCTATTGGCAGCACCTTGTCCTCGGGCACCTGTTGGTCGTCCGAGCCATTGCGGGGATCCGCAGCCATGAGGTAAAGTCGCAGGTGAGATTCGCTGGACTCATCGTCAGCATTCGGGCCTGCCCCTACGGGGTGGGCCTTTTTTTTGCTGCACGGGACGAGCCCAGCCGTCTGATCCTACGTCGCCCCTCCCTGAAATGGTTAGGATGCCGGCATGACCAAAGCCTCAGTTGAGAGCGACAATACACATCGGATCCGCTGCTTATGTGCCGCAGAACCGCTCCGCATCCAGTTTTAGGATCAAGTTGTGGTAATATCTGAAAGCGTCCAGTAAACACCACAACCAGCTCAAAAGCGTCAAAATGGTTTTTACAGCAAAGGTCAAGTCATGGTAACTATCGACAGTTACAACAACGGTGTTCACACCTTTGCAAAACTGTTTACTCGTTGGATGGACACAAACGAATGGAGCCACCCAGTAATGACACATTTAGCCCGAGGCGCTCTTGGGGGAACCGCATGGCTGCACTCATCCCAGATATCAGGGCTCCGCCATGGCAAGTTGCTCAGCCCAGGCCCCAGAACGTTTCTCGCTATTGCTGAGTTAAATAGGTACTTGCACCTATATGTCACAGAGAAGAAGCTGATACCAGGGACTACAAGCAGCAATCATTATACCAATGGGTACTGTATTATCGAGGACGGGATTCCTCCAACATCGGGTTGGTGGTTTGAGGTATTCTGTGGGCAACGGGTGCCCAAAGACATAGACCTGTCTGCGTCTTTCTACACAGAGGACGACGCCACTACTATCTCCAGGAGCTGGGCTAAAACCTTTAGGCGGCTTATCTCAGTTGAAGGTTATGACATTTACGAAGATATGGACAAAGTTCTAAGACTTTACTATCCAGCTAAAGACGTAGACCGGCTGGACCTCATCACCAGAGTGGCCAGATCAGAAACTGTCTGGACTCCTGAACAGCTAGTCAACGAAATTCCTGCATTAACAAAGCTGATCGGAGCATTGGGTGGTCCCGCAACAGAAGAAGAGTTGATCAATGAACTGACCTAATGCCTTGCTTCTCACTCGATCAGCAGATCCCAGATGTCGTGATGAGGTAGCTTGCATCACATTCCAACCTCGACGTCGTGCCCCATACCTCAAATTCACCCTCTGTGTATCTACGGCTTGTCGAAGCCCATCTCAGTCATGACCGCACTTCATTCAAAGTAGGTCTTATCTGCGACGATGAGAATTGCGTCCGTGTCCCTGTCCAGGTTGCTGTGGAAAGCATTCCGCTCCTGGTCCCCTATCTCGTCCTGCTGCGCGACTCCTCGATGCACCCGTCCCACACCGAGCTACCCGTTGTGCCGGTGTCGCGAGGGGATTCAGGGTCGTGGACCTTCGACCACGCAGCCGCCATGCAGGATCAGGAGCCCATCCCCCCCCCCCCCCGTTCTGAAATTGG
>Ga0209597_1000037_pt1 | contig 72969 bp, 83 predicted proteins | sample M_140625_MF_Meta_FD_187316 | JGI IMG/M metagenome (GOLD analysis project Ga0209597, IMG submission 187316) | Freshwater microbial communities from Lake Montjoie, Canada to study carbon cycling - M_140625_MF_MetaG (SPAdes) (version 2) | ecosystem: Environmental > Aquatic > Freshwater > Lake... | reverse complement strand
GCTTCATGATCTCGGACACGATGCGTGCGCTCGAGATGGGCGCAGTCGAGACGCTTCTGGTATGGGAGCAGCTAACTATGGAACGGCACGAGGTCACCGATCCGGTGTCGCACGAAGACAAGGTGTTGTTCTTACCCAAGGACGCTGAGATTGGTGACTACATTGTGAAAGAGAGCATGCAGGTGACGGAATGGTTCGCCAATCACTACAAGGAATTCGGCACCACACTAGAATTTGTTAACGATTCGACGGAAGAAGGGAACCAGTTTGTCCGTGGATTCTCGGGGGTGGGCGGCCTGCTCCGATGGAAGATCGAGGAGGAAGAAGAAGAAGACATAATCGATGAACAGCATCTCTTGACGCATGCTGCGAATGACACAGACAACATGGAAGATATTTTCTAGATATTGTGTTTAGATGTTGGCACCATACAACAAAAATAAAATCATGAAGTATTTGTCATTGGGAAGTAGCTGCGACGCGGCCTCACAACTCAAATCGCGTGGATGGATCCAAGAACACAATTTCTTTGATTTCCTCTGGAACGAGCTGGAGGGTCTCTTTACCGTGTGCAAAGTCCTCCAGGCGGATTTTGTGCATCTGACAGAGAGTGACATGTATGAAAGGACAAACACACACGAATACCTGAATTGGGATTATTTCTATGTTCATAAACTCTATCCCAAGATTGGATTCATGCATCACGATCCGACCAGACCTGGGACCATGGAGAGCTTCCAGAGAAAGATTGACCGGACACGACAACTACTGCATTCGGAGGAGGACAAGGTTCTGATCTATTATCGGCATCTGCATTTCGCTATTGTCGACAAGGACATTGTCAAGACCCTCGTCCAAGAAACGGAGCAATTCATCGATCTCATGATCGCTCGATTCCATCCCAATTTCAAGGTGATATCATTAGTCATGATCGATGATGTGGACTATGATAAGGATACTATTAAAACACTTATCGATACTCTCCAGGCTTATAACAATAAGCACGTCACCTACGATTATGTCTATTCCTGTGATGACAATGCACGATGGAAAGAAATCCTGGATAATACTATCGAATCTCATCCTGTCCTATGAATTATTATTTTGAGCAAAATAATAATGGCATGTATGTAATCCATTAACGACTAGATCTACTTGTAGTCGAATGTGACGAATTGGTGATAACACGATATAAATCACGAAGATTCAACCCATAAGGTTGTTTCGTAGATTTTTCTAACTCTTTTGCCAAATTTATAAAATGATCAGGTGTTATGTATCAAATAAATTATATGTTGCAATCACAATAGCAGCACATGCTAAGACAGAAACAGGCAAAGAATCCGCCCACGGTGAGAATGGCGGCAAGTAATCCCAGGGTTGCCAGTGCGGTAAGCAGCATCTTTCTTATTCTATATAAAGATAAGAAAAAAGAAGAAGGAAAATTTAATGGAGATCCTCCGTATGGAACCATGTGGAATTGACAGGGCTGGATCGTGATGCCAATTCCAAGAAGCTCTGTGTTTGTTGTTGTTGATGTTGTTGCAGTTTGCTCTCGTGAAAGATGCGCTGCCATATGTCGTGAACCGCATCCGAGGGAAGGCGCTTCTTCTGGAGGAGCCGGTGTAAGATATCATGCTCGCGATCCGGACAATGGATCACGGGCTTGTGTCGATGTGTCTGCCTCGCCAGTCGTGTCCGCATACACAACAGACTGTAAATACCATCATCGACTCGATCAATTAGGAAACGATAAAAGCCCAGCATAAAAACAGCGGCTCGAAAGAATCTCATGCTTTCTTTCTTAATAGGAATGTTTCTTCTTAACGGACATTTAACCACCCTTTAATAATACTTTGGATTGTTGTTGTTTGATTAAATTTTGATCGACAATCTGAATTGGTGGCTTGACAGATTTTTGCACAGAAGAATCTCCTCGGACGATATATGCATAAGACTCCTTGGTAGAAGGATAGCATTCCTTGTATCCGCTTTGTAATGTGTGATGAGAAGAAAGAGGACGCATCTTTTTATTGTTACAAGAAAAAAAAAATTAGAAAAGAATACAATCAGACATTCATCAAACAAGCTTGTATGAGACCAATGAATATATGAATATCAAGATGTTTTTGCCGTAAGAAGATGCTGCGTTGAAACATATAAAGAGAAGAATAGAAAAGAAGAAAATGAAACGATTTATCCAATGGAGTCGTCGGATGCTTCCGAAGATTTCAGATACCGAGAGGATCGCACTACAAAGTGGCACCGTGAGTCTGGATAGCTTTTTTTTCAAGGGAGAGCGCCTGTCTCGCTCGGATCTGGTTCGGATGATTCCGCGACCACATCGATCTCACACTGTGGATGATTGTGTAGAATCCTTTTGCCGATCGATGAACGAGGAGGAAATCATGTCTTCCGGTGTCCTTCCGAATGACTTGTGGAAAAACTTGCGTGAGAACAGGTTATTGGGTATGATTATTCCCAAGAAATACGGCGGTCTTGAACTCCATCATCATGAGCAATCCCAGATTGTCCAGAAAATCTCCTCGGCCTCCACGACGGCAGGAATCGTGGTCATGGTGCCCAATTCGCTGGGTCCTGCCGAACTGCTCCTCAAATATGGAACCGAGGATCAAAAAAACAAATACCTGCCCGGTCTTGCCTTGGCAGAGTATATTCCATGCTTTGGACTGACCGGACCGACATCCGGTTCGGATGCTGCGTCGATGAAAGATCGAGGCATTGTTTTTCGACAGGCAGATGGAACGCTTGGAATACGCCTTACCGTCGAGAAGCGCTACATTACTCTGGCACCCATCGCGAACCTGATCGGTGTGGCCTTTGTCCTGGAGGATCCAGAGAAGTTGTTGACGAGTGGAAAGACGGGCATCACGGTCGCACTGGTTCCAACGGTGACGACGGGGGAATATCATCGGCCCATGGACGTTCCATTCCCCAACGGTGTGATTCATTGGACGGAGATGGAGATTCCGATCTCGAGCATCATCGGAGGAGAAGAACGAGCAGGGGATGGATGGCGGATGCTGATGGAATGTCTGGCGGTCGGACGGGCCGTCTCGCTACCCGCCTGTGCCGTGGGGAACGCCAAGCTGGCCAGTATCTATGCGGGATCGTATGCGGTCTTTCGCACACAATTCCGGAAGATGATTGGAGACATGGAAGGGGTGCAGGAAAAGCTGGCGCGGATGGCGAGCGAGACCATCAAGATCACGGTCATGCAGTATATGACAAATTCCCTGCTCGATCAAGGACACAAACCCAGCGTCCTCAGCGCGATCATCAAGTGCGAATCGACAGAACGGTCCAGAAACGTGATCCTGGCAGGAATGGATGTGGCGGCGGGTGCGGGCATCTGCAAGGGACCTCGTAACCTGCTCGCCAACATGTATCAGGGTATTCCGATCGGAGTCACGGTCGAGGGAAGTAACACACTGACACGCAGCCTCATCATTTTTGGTCAGGGCTTGATTCGCAGCCATCCTCACCTGCAGAGCTTGATGGAAGATCTGCAGCAAGAACGAGACTATGATTTCTTGAGGGGTGTGCAACGCATGGTTTCCAGCACGCTCTACAATGTCATGGGCTCGTTGTGGTATCAGCTCTATTTCTACAGCCGAGACGACGACGCGCTGGTGAATAAGTTCCTCCATCAATTTGCGGTGACCGCCAACCTGATCCTCCTTCTGGGCAAGCAATTCAAGTCCAACCAGATTCTTTCGGGACACCTGGCCGACATCATGGGAAGTCTCTATATCTTGCAGGCCATGGAATGGTGGGAGGTCCAGTATCCGGATCGTTCTCATCCCGCACTCTTTCGGCTTGCGAGAGTCGAAGAAATCCAGCGGATCCATCGGGCTTTTCAAGCCATCGCCGATAATTTTCCTCTTTTCCTACCCAGACTTTTTCTAAAGATGATCACGGCAAATGGTTTTTATTCAGTGCCAAGGATCCGCAACGAGGACGTAATGGGTGCATCACAGTCACTCACACAAGATAGCGCGATGCGCGCTGTATTCTCCGAGGATATTTTTCATTCGGAACGTCTTCAATTGTTTCTCAAGCATCATGAAAAGGTGAGAAAGTATCATAGGGAGGATCAAGAAGATCCAGAACTTGAAAAGATCATTCTTGAAGCCATCACGGTGGATTCTTATCCTCGATTATAATTATTATTTTTTTCAAATAAAAATTACACCTCAAAACGATAGAAATGATCTCCGACGCGTCGAGGGAAGCGCACTGCATAGGAGAGTGTGCTGAGAGCGATATTGAGTTCTCGAGAGGCAATGGACAGGGAATCCCAGGTCTTGAGTTTTTCTTGAGTCGTGGCGTCGTATTGTGAGAGTTTTTTGGATTGACGGATGGGATCGCGTTTCATCCCAAAATTATTGGATTCCACACCGAGACCCCATACTCCAAATAAAAAGGCGGATTTGGTGGTTCCCGATTCAAAAACACGACCACCCGCAAAGACGGTCTCTAGGAAGGTCTTGATTTCAAGTCTATAGGGAGTTGTTAAGACAAAATCTGGCTGTGTCTCGTGTTTCCAATCAATAAAATACTTGAAAAAATCAGTAAAGGAGATCCGATAACTATAATCAATCCTGCATTTTTGAGAAATAAATTGCTGATAATCGGTTTTGTCTCCTACAATTACTGTAAGCGGACGTATAGAGACACCACGAAAGCAATTATGCTTGACGTCATTCTCAAACACAACACCACTCTTGAATCTCGTGGCAAGATATTTGTTAAATTCCTTGACAATCTCAGATGTGAAATGACCCTTGCACCATACCCGATGTGCCTGTCGAAGCTTTGATTTATGACTGACTAATTGCTCTCCAACATCGCAACAATCTGCCACAAACTTGTCAAAATTTCGACCATCAACAAAAAGAATTGGATTCAATGGTACCGGTGTTGATTGTGCTGGTAATTCAGACAATGATGGAAGAATATTTTCTTTTATATCTACTATTTCAATAGTATTGATCAAAATATCTTCATCTACATTTGCCGATGGAGTCGTAGAGTTTAAGATAGAAGGATCATCTTGAATAATTGTATCGACCACCACGATATCATCCGAAATTTTATCATTTTTCGGCATAATAGATGGATCCTCTTTTTTCATTGAAAAACCATCTAGACATTCCACCGCCTTATTGATAACCTCAATTGCAAGTTCTTTGTTGACAATAAACCATTCTTGATTCCGGATGATCCTGTATCGATCCAACATATGATGAATAGCTTTTTCAGTCAGATCACAATTCAGACAATACTTGATATATACAATCTCACCACACTTTGACATATTTGAATAATCTAATTCACGTTGTGCAATATTTTTTGATTTTCCCACCTTGAAACGGGACTCTGGATTTTCCTTATTATCTTGATATAAATAGACCATATCACCACGACGAGCATCTTGATGACGGCGATTCAATAACCAATCTTTTTTTTGTTTTTCTTTTTGCAAATTTTTTTCGGTAACCCTTAATTTGGATTGAACCATTATCTTGTCCTGATGTGATTCTTCCAACTGATTTCGAAGCTCATTGGACTCTTCATTGATTGTTTCATCAAGAATCTGTTCCAACTTGATATAACATTCATGGATCTCACCAGCCTTGTGTGTGCTCGCTCGCATACACAATCTCTTGAATGTTTTGACGGTCATCGTAATAGATTCAGAAGGTCTTCCTCCTTTATTATTTTTGCTTGTATTTCCAGGTGTTAACATAAAATCGACATCAATAATAAAATGCTTGCAAAGTAATTCTTTTGCTTTATGTTTATTTGAAAATCCAATCCATTTCCATATGTTATCAAGATCTATGATGAATTCGTCAGGATTATGGTTAAGATAACAATAGAAATTACCGACGAATAACTGTTGTTCTTCAGTCGTAAAGACATTCTTCATTTTATTAATCAATCTATATTGATAGGATTTGGTCAGACGATGTGCGGGACTTTTTTCAATCAATCTGATGATATCGATTGACTTATTGGATTCGTTCATTTGTTTGGGTTATCTCATATTTTTTTATTTTTCAAAATCATTTTTTCCGGAATTTACAATTACAATCGACATTTTCATACTAAATTTTGTTATTTTTTTCAAATCGGAAAAAACTCTAAAATTTAGTGGTTTTTTCCGATTTGAAAAAAACCACTAAAATTAACCTATCAGACCTTCAAATAGATGTAATATTCCGAAAAAATCACTCATCAATGATATGATTTTTTCTATAGAAAAAATTAATATAGAAAAATTGCGTTAAACATATGGGTTTACGAGATAAATCACGGTAAACCTCGATGGAGAAGAAAAAAAAGGAGGAGAATAAGGAATTCGATGGGAATCGTGTCGACATCCTGACGATCCATAACAACCTTATGCATCTCTTGCGTGAAAAGAAATCGGAAAATGAAGAAGAGGATACCAATATACAATATTATCTGATCCATTCCATTCCGATGCTAGACAAGTATAAGGAATGTCTGCACCGGCAGGTCAAGGTGCAATTCATGGGGGCCATGGTGCAATCCAATACACTGGAGGAGATGAACAACATCATCCGGGACTATCTGAAGCTGGTCAAAAAGTATTTTCCTGGGGAATTTTCGCACAATAACCTGCAAGAGATGGAGAAATACATCCTCGCCATCCCTCCCACCGCACAACAGCTCCTCCGGATCGGCGGTAAGAAGCAAAAATGCCTCTCGTGTCACGTCGAAGACATGAAATTCGCCAATCACGACAACTATTTTATATGTGAACAATGCGGATACATCTACGATTCGGTGACCAACGACATTTCTTTCAAGGACATTGACAGGATCAACATCAGTAATAAATATCAGTATGATCGCAGGACTCACTTCAAGGATTCGATCAACCAATTTCAGGGAAAGCAGAATGCATCTATCGATTCCAAGGTTTATGAGGATTTATCGGAGCAGTTTCGTTTGCATCATCTGATCCCGGAGAATTGGCAGGAATTGCCAAAGGAGGAGGCGTTCAAGGAGATTGCCAAGGAGCATGTGCTCATGTTCCTGAAAGAGACCGGTCATACCAAGCATTACGAGGATGTTGTGCTGATCCATCATCAACTCACAGGCAAGCCAGCGCCCGACATCAGCTATCTGGAGAACCAGCTGCTGCACGATTTCGACCAATTGACGGACCTGTATGACAAGAGGTATCGCAACAACGAGCGCAAGAATTTCATTAATACCCAGTATGTGCTCTACCAGCTACTCAAGCGCCATAAATTCCCCTGCCGGAAGGAGGAGTTCAACATCCTCAAGACCATCGATCGCAAATACTTCCATGACACCATCATGCAGAACCTCTTTGAGATCCTCGGATGGAACATCCATCCTCTCTTTTAGAAAAAATATAGTAATTTATTTATCCAATCCATCAATAAATAAATGGCGAAATCTTCTTCTTCTTCTCCGACACTTCAAGTCCTTAACCATATCCTTATGGTGCTCATCATTCTCGGTCTTTTATTTCTTGCCATCTCCATGATCCGCGTGTTTCGACCGATGACCAAGATACAGGCGGTGGTGATGGACCAAAAGGATCTGGTCTGTCCGACCAAAGAGGTGGGATTGTGTGTGGGTGTGGCATATACATATCAATCGGTGGATTATACACAGCGATTCATCCTTCCATCCAGTCACAAACACAAGGTGGGTGGATTCATCAATGTGTATATCGACTGCAATAAACCGGAAGAAGCAAGCCTGGATCCACCTCTGTATAGGCACCTGGGAGCGGGCATCTTCTTGCTGGTCATTGACGTCCTGATCCTTTCGATCTGTGTGATCCAAATGTCTCCTCGGTCTGATTGACATGGCCGATGGCGCTGCTGTTCCGTTCTGGATAAAGGAAACGCATATAGTCATCCATGCTATTCACCAACGGCGAGGACGAGATTGGTGAGATGGAATAGAAGATGGAAGGGGAGGAGGTGAGAAAGGCCGAGACGCCAGTGCCGCAGCAAAACAGAATTGGATACAAGATCTTCATGTTGATTCTTTTTTTATCCAAAAAAGAATCCAAAGGAATTTCATTTTTTATTTTTGTATACCACACGAATTCTCCGCTGTGGTGCCACTGCTAACGGCCGTATTGGTGCGGATGATGCCGCATTTCTTCTTGGTCACCTCTCCGGTGCCCACACCGATGCCGCTCTGTGTCTTGGTCGAGCCCGATGAGGGATGCATCGTATAGATGCTAGGCTTTTCTGAATATCCATATTGAGTGCTCTTCATTGTTATTTTTTATTTAGCATTTTTTTTTTCTTTATATCTTTCAAAATAATAAAACATGACACCTCAGCAGATCTTTTTTTTGATCTTTATGATTATTACTATCTTACTATGTATATATGTTCTTTGGACATTTGGGAAAACAAAACCAGAATCAACGGAAGCTTATTACCGACTTCTTGCTACAAGCACAATACTCGTTGCAGCTATAATGATTACTTCCTTCGTGCTTTCCATGATGCCAACACACAATACTTACCAATTAAAACGTTCTACTATTATATTTATTTCGGTGCTTTCCTTGTTATTTGGTTGGATTATTGCATTTCCTTTTCGCTATTTTTATAAGATTGATCTCACCATCACTACCAATACATTTATGCGAAACATATCACCATCAAATACTATAACAACATCAAGAGAGATGAACGAATGCAAGAATCATAATAATGAAAAAGTTGCCTATGTAATCCTTTGGGTAGTCTTTGCCCTTTTAATTTGCGTTACTTTTTTTGTATCCATTTCCAGTAATTCAAATACGGAATTATCCTTAACAAAACAACAAATATTGATGATCATTTCTTTACCATTCTTTATTGGTTTAGCAGTGCCTTTAACTCAGATTTTGAGCATACTCAAGGATAAATTCAAACCTATGGGATATGTTTCAATAGTTTTGGCAATTGCCGTAGCAGTAGTTGCCTTAATTTTGGATTATAAATACCCAGAGGGATTCTTTTTCGAGGTGTCGCCCAACCGGGCCGCCTGTCTGAAGCGCCAGGTGTCAAGGGACCATTTCGGTGAAAACAGGTCGTGTGGATGCTGTGGTAAGGGCACCGTTGGTGGCATTCCCCCCAATTATGCCGAGTGGCTCAATATCGATCCCAATACAGGCGATCTCTGGCACCGCCCGGACGGCCAGAGGATTATCAAGCTGGAATCGGATACGTTCAGCAACGCCCAGGAAGCCGTATGCACCAGCTGTGGTCCTCCCGCCTACATCACCTATTTGTAATTTTTTTGTAATCGAATTATTTCTTTTGTGCTGCTCTTCAAAAGAAAATTCAATGATTACTCTGATGTGGTCGTCGTTGCCACCTCGACCTCTACCTCTTCGTCTACACGCCCCTCTACAATCTCTTCCTCGACTACCACCTTTTTCTTAGGTTCGGCCTTCTTGACGGGTGTTGATGATGTTGATGGTGGTGGTGGTGGTGGCGAATCAAGCTCCAGGAGCTCTTCCATAATCTCACGATCGAGATTGGGTGGAGGAGGAGCGACCGCAACGGGAGGCTGTGGTGGATGCACCACCATAGGACATTGTGGTGGTAATGATTGTGATTGCTGATGGGAAGACATGGCAACCGGGACCTGCGGATACCTCATGGACGACTGGATCAAATGTTGCATCTGATTGTTCTTTTCGATCACCTTGCCGAGGATCTCCTCAATCGAGGAGAATCGTTTATTGATATTCTTGATGTATCGATATACAAAAAATAAGACGACCACCAACAGCAATAGAGGAAGCACCGCACCCCCCCATTTCATCACAGCGCCATACCCCATGATCTCCGTGTTCTTCGTTGCCATCGACTTGACAACACAATCCATAGAATTCTCCATTCTTCTTTCTTTCTTTTTGTGATTGTGATTTTCTTAGATCAATTCTTCATACAAATATGAAATTCATAGAGGATTCGATAGAGATTGGAGGGGAGAAGGAAGACAGCGTCTTCCAGAGTGACCCAGCGCGCATGGAGAATCTCGTTGGATACGGATTCGCACCGGATGGTGTTATCAAATTTTTGATACTGGATAGGCACGGTGCTCCTGGATTCGGCGGGAAAAAGACATACATGGACGGCCGTATTAAACAAGGACTTTTCATTCACATACTGAATGGAGGTAAGATTGGAACGAAGGACAACCTGTTGAGGATCGATTCCGGTCTCTTCCTGGAGCTCACGAAGAGCACATTCTTCTGGTGCCTCTCCCGTCTCGATCCGTCCTTTGGAGAAGCCCCACTGGATCTCGGTCGTAGTAATATTGTGACACAGTCGGATCCAGTCGGGTCGCGAATGAAATAAATTGTAATTGGAGCGTGCACGTTCATACTGTTTCACAAAGGTTCCCTTCTTATGATTCACATAGAGGTCCGTATAAAGGATGTCAAAGGGATAAAAGAGCAAACGATTCAACTCGTCCCTCGAGAAGCCCCGGAGCACTCGCATCAAGTAATTGTCTGTCCACCGCTCCATATTCCACGCCAGAAAAAAATAGATGAACGCCTCCGTATCTCGATTTTGTATGAGCAGATATCGTCGATCCTTACCATACCCTGTAAAGAGCAATACACCATAAGAATACTTTTGTATCTTTTTGTTACATTTGGTATCCTTCATCATATTGAAAAGCCCTTGTCTTTTTTCTTCCACGACGCGTCTTTAGATGGTTTTAATAAAAACCAATGAAAAAAAATTATATTAATAGAGGATAGAATGAGGGTATTATGTGTTATAATACTATTCGGTGCATGCCTCCATGCGTTTGCACCATCACCATCTTCGCAGCTGAATTCAATCATCGTTCCAGGGATGGGAGGATCCTATTTATATGCTGAAAAAAACCGGATATGGCCCAGTCCTTTCCCGCAACATAAGAATCTGCTCTGTTCTACTGAAAAAAAGGATGCGATATATTCTGGGGAGATTGGATCCATCGGCGGCATCCTGACCGGAGACTGGATGTCTCGGACCCTTTTTGGTAACAATTTTTATTCGCCGCTCATCCAGAGCCTCCCTGGTCGTGTCCACGGCTTCCCCTATGATTTCAGAAAAATCATGGATCCATCCTACCTTGAAACCCTGTATGATGGATACGAGGAATTTTTCAATCGCCATTCCGATACTCGCTACATCCTCTATTGCCACAGTCTGGGGGGACTTTTGATGCATGATTTCTTTTCGCATCGTCCCTCCTTGCTCCGGTATGTCAAGGCGATTGTCTACATCAATTGCCCATTCGATGGGAGTGTGATGCCCCTGCCCTATTTGCTGGGGAATATCCAGACGAAATTGCCGATCCCCCCGACACTCCTTCCTTCCCCGGAATGTCTTTTGCGTTTCGACGGGTTCTTCTGGTGCCTCCCGTGGCTTGATCCTGATCGGATCCTGGTTTCCTCTCCCTCCAATATCAGCAACACCATACGATCCAGTGATTTATATTCTCATCGCCCCGAATACAAAGACTTCCTTCTTCCTCGGAAACAAAAACGACTCCAATCATTACCCAACATCCGATCCATACTCTTCTATAGCCGATCCTCCACCGCTACCTCGGAAGTTTTTAGATTGGATGGAAAGCATCAGACCACCGAGAATGGAGACGGTGTGGTATCGGAAAAGAGCCTGACACTTCCCCTCCATTCATGGTCTCCACCACCCATCCTCCATCAACACTTCCCCAATACGGATCATTCCTCCATCCTCTCCGATCCTGCTTTTTTACGCGAATGTGCCCGTATTCATTCAGTTTCTTGAAGATCCTAATAATCGTAGTGTTTATTGTGGTTAATGAATTGAAAAATTCGATCGAGTTGATCTAGTTGAATTTTTTGAACAGAATATTGTTGTCCGGGGGACAGTATTAGTATGGAAAATGTTTTGCTTGGCCATGACCAGGAAAAAATGTGTTACCAAATTATTACCTTCTTGATTCTCCAAAAAAAAGACAATGTGATCTTCAAGATTATATTGTTTTACACCTTTAAACATTTAAAACGCCGATTTTCAAAGCATGTATAGCTTATTAAATTTCTTTTTTCAAAGAAATCCTTCCGCCTTTCTCTCGCCTCGTCAGTTCCTTATTTTCTCTTTACATATTATTTTGCCAATGGGAAGAAAGCAGCTGCATGGCTGCCTGTTCGGTCCCAGGATAGCCCCAGATGTCTACATAATAGCGTCCTGTCGCCTGATCCTTTAGGAGGAAAAGGTAGGCAACGCCCGAAAGGGTGGTGATGTTCTTGAAATGGATCCCGCCCGCACCAATGTAGAGGCCCATCCTGCTCTCCGGAGCATCCTCGGGGAGCCACATGATTGTTTGAACGATACCCACATGCATCCTGGGAGGCGAGTAGATGCGAGGGATCGGCATCCAGCACGCTTGGCCCTCCTCTGAAAAAAAGTAACCAGGAGTCATGGTAGTGGTCATGATTGTTGATTCTTGTTTCTGTCCATTTGAAAAAAGAATATTTTGGGAATAAAGTGAGTCGGTAATCAATGCATCTATTTCCATCTATTTTTTCCCACTAGAATCAATTTTTATCACAAACTATTCATCAACAACAATGATCCATTCTGTTTTTCTTGGGAGGAAGTATTATTGGAGACGATTGCTGAGATTGTTGCTGAGATTGTCGAGATCGTTTTTTCTTGGGAGGAAGTGTTGGAGACGATTGCTGAGATTGTTGTTCTTGTTGCTGTTGTAATTGTTGTTGTTCTTGTTGTAATTGCTGTAATTGCCATTGTTGTTGTTCTTGTTGTAATTGCTGTAATTGCCATTGTTGTTGTTCTTGTTGTTGTTCTTGTTGTTGTATTTGTTGTTGCTGTTGTTGCTGTTGTAATTGCTGACACTTTGGTTGTAATGATCGATGTTTGACAGGAAAAACCATGTCAATAGCATCGTCGCTCATACAATGTTGTGTTTTCATATGGTTTCGAACCGATTGCTTGGATGTATAATTACGTTTGCATTCTGGACATCTAAATCCGGGCAACGTCGTAGTGGGAACTTTGATTTGTATAGACGATGATATTGGTGATGGACAAGTAAGAGTAGATTGAAGTTGACGGACCATCCTTGAGGCAAAAGAAAGTTTGAATTTCCATATCATCTCTTTTGCGAGATTATGTATTTCAGAATCCTCTCCATTATAGAGTGCTGCATTTACACCGTCCGACATTTAAAATGTTAATGGATCTTCGTGTAAATCTTGGGTCGTGGGTGTCGATGTAACCCCACTGATTGAACGCTTTGTTCGTTTGAGATACTCTGGTCTTTCTCTCCTTCCTATTGCCTCCTTAGCAATCTTCCAGATATTAATCGCCCCATTCGTATCTCTGTTCCACAGCCCACATCCGTTTTTACAACGCAGTAGTCCATGTCTCTTGATGATATTCTCTTTCCAATACTTTGGGTTTTGACACCATCGGAATGTCTTGGTTTCGGATCCACAATTGGCACACCGACAACTTGTCTTGTGTTCATCGACAAGATATACCTCATATCCATGCCGTCGGAATAAGGTTCTAAATCCTTTCCCTTTAATTGGTTCTTTGAATTTCCTATGTTGTTTCTGTTCAAATTCTCCAATTCCTATAATTGTTTCTTCTGGTGATCCAAAGATCTTCTTGAACCGTTTCATCATCATCCATTCCGTCTTTTGTCGTCGCATGTACCCTCCAAGTTTGAGTTTCCTGAATATATATCTCTGGTAAAAGTCTTGGAGGTTGAAATTTATATTGTTTTTCTTCTCGATGTAATCTTGGAATCGTCCAAAATCGAGAGTCTTCTTGTTGTAATGGCTCAACTCCGTCTCCCATCTCACCACATCCTGATGAGCCACGATCTCTTTCTTCCATTGCAGAGTAAGATCCCTGTATTTCTTTGATTTGGTCTCTTGTCTCCGTTGATTCTGTGAATACCTGAATTTGGAAATGGTGTCTTTCTGATCACCATTCACACAGTAGATCAGATCATTCAAACCCGGATCCACACCTACGACATTTTTCTCTTGGAGTCTGGTATATTCAGGGTCTTCCAATTCATCTATATACTTTTCTGTCGGAGGTGTCCTTCTGGGTTTGAAACGGAAGATAGATCGTCCCTGAAGTTCCTTCTTGATTAATAGAATACTACACGACACGCCATCCGTCGAGATCATGTGGTCAAATGTATACTTGTGTGTGTCGGACAGATGAAAACACTTCTTGTTTGTCTTGAAGAAGAAGCCCCATATCTTGGATTGATTTCTCACGAGATTTCCTTTTGTAAGGAATTCTTCTTTTGTCCCTTGTTCTTCCGTCAGACAGATATGAACCAGACTGGTTGTATCAATCCTGATATGTTTTGGTACTATATCAGTGCGCAAGGGACACACACTATTGAGTTTGAGACCGAGTGATTCCAATTCTTTCATCATAGAGAACATGTGGGGAAGATAATCCTGTGGCGAACACTGGATGTCATAATACATGTTGTCCTCTTGAAGTTTTCTCTGCGGGAATATCTTTACAGAGACCTTCTCGATCCATTCGTGATAGATAGGGTTTGATGTCTTTGTCTTGAAGAGTAGATCATTCTTGATTTTTCTCAGATTTGTCGCAAGATTAGAGATCAATCTGTCTCTTTTATCATAAGGTCTGTGTCGTTTGATCCACTCCACGAGTTCCTTCTTCTTCCACGAGACATTGACATATCGTTCGACATAATCAAAGAAATGGAGTTTGATATTGTTCTCGTACATCGTGACAATGTCAACAGCGAGATAGTCAAGAATGGTATTCATGTGCGTGTAATGGAGATCATCTATCTGGAGGTGTTGATAGTAGGCGTGATAGAAACAAGAGAGTTCATCCTTGAGCGTCTGGACTTCTTTAGAGGCGGGACGACCACTCAGCGGATCATGGCACAATGTCTTCATCACGGCCACGACAAACTGCCTATTGATGACTGGGAAAGGAAGTTGTCGGTCGTAGCGATCGATGAGGTATAACTTAATGAATTGGAGCGTATGGACGACTATCTTGTGAGCCATAATAACGACATCATTTATCTTGGAGATCACATGTGGATTACGAGCAACTGATTTCAGGGATGTCTTGATGGACTGGTACTCGGGCCTGTCGGGTGGTTTCCGCTCGGGTTTTGATTTTCCGACCGATGCGGACATGTCTTTTTCTTATAGAAATGGATTTCTTTAGATCATTTTGATTTGGGAGAGAAAAAATATTGGGTGGTGCGTATACGTCGACCGTCTGTGAGACGATGCTTGATGTCCTTGCTGGTGATAGAGTAATGGTCTTTCAAGAGATACCTGATGATGCTGAGATAGGGGCGATCGAGTTTATGAGGTTCAGAAATACCAGAGATGGCAGAGGAAGCAAAATAAAGACGGATAGAGGGGACAAGAGACATGACACGAGCGATGAGTTCGTCGTCACGGTCGAGATGATAACGGATGAAAGAAGATGTGTTGTGAAGATCTAAAATCCCAATAAGAGAATGGATAATCTGTTCTTGTTCTTTGGCATAGAGGGATTGCTTGGTGGGCATCTCTTTAGATAAAAAGGGTTCAAATGTTTAGATTATATAGAGCGAATATCATAATATTGAATATATATTATGATAAAGATACGAAAGTATGCTACGTATAAATATGGCATCTTAATATTTCCTTTGTTTCTTTTTTTGTTTCTTATTCATTTGTCTTTGCTTTCGTTCAGGAACATCAAAACTGTCAAGAATTTCACTTCTTGTCAATATATATGTACCCAATATTTCATCCCTAAGGTTTTTCATTTGTGTAGGGACTTCTGACCAATATTGGGATGGATCTTCTAAATATAAGGTGAAATGTTTATTCAGATCGTGCGTGATCTCTCTTTCTGTTTCAGTCTCCATATCGATCCTTTCGACATCATTGGGTAATTCCAAAACATTGATTGTTTCAAAAAAATAATCAGGTATATCTTGCCCGTTTTTTCTGAAAACTCTATAATTGATTGTTTCAGCAACATCATATTCTTTACTATTTTCACATTTTACCCAGAAATGTAAATATGCCCACTTCTTCTTCAGGAGGTGCTTATAACCTTTGACGATGGTGCTTTTGATATTATGTTTTAGCAATAATTCATGTAAAATGATTGAACTTAGAAGACAATTTCCAAAGTTGCTAATGCTGACAAATTTTTCGACAACTTGTTCAATTAATCGTTCTTCGTGTGAGGATTGACGATTACTCTGAAAAGAAATCAATTCCTGCATCCTATCACAAATCTGCTTTGTCAGGTGGGGGTATTTTGTAGCCTTTTCATAAGAATCAAGATATGACTGAGATAAGAAAAAAGCAATCTGACAATCTAAAGTCGACATTTCATCAATCGGTTTTTGATACTCCGTCTTTCAGGAATAGAGACGGTCTGATGCAAAGAGAGATAGAGGAGGGCTTCGTCGACATGGGCTTGACGGATCTTGTAGGAACACGAAGGTCGATTTTGTCTTTCAAAAGAACCATAGGTAAGAAAATGCTGGACCCAGCGATAGAGAGTCATAAGATGACAATGAAAGATTTTACAGGTTTCACCGAGACGATGAGAAGTCAAAAGATAATGTTGAACGGCAAGAAGTTTCAAATCAGCAGATTTATGGGGCATATTTTAATTTTAGAAATTAAAATCCATTAACATTTTAAATGTCGGACGGTGTAAACGAAGGAGCTCGAGATCCGCTTTCACTTTTTGAAGATTTTCTACATTCTGTAAAATTTTTTGTAAATACATGGGTTCTTGCACTATCATTGTATATCCCGGATAGTGAGAGGGATCGGATTTGAATACCTCAAATTTTTTATTGTTCATTAATTTGCGTAAATTCGTTTTAATCTTTGCTTTTTGTTTTTGTTGTGGTGGTATATCGGTCATTATTTTATTCTTATAGAACAAAATTATTTTTATTTATTTTATTCCTTCACTCATAATGTAGTAAGAAAAGGGTTTGGTGAATCCATTGAATTCCGTGGCGCTGGCGGTCGAATAGGCCCCGATATTGCGTATCACGATCGATTCTCCGATGGCCAGCGAGGGGAGCTGGCAGTCTCGTGTGATGATGTCCAACGAATCGCAGGTCGGACCAAAGACGATGCTCTTGAAGGTTTTCTCATTCCTCTCGTTAAAGGGGAGGAGCTCGAGCTTGGCGTAGTCAAAGAGGATGCCGGAGCAGCTTCCATAAATGCCGTCGCTGATGTAGTATACATAGATCTTCTCACCCGTCTCCTTGTCCAGAACCTCCTTCTTATTGATGATGGAGACGACCAGCGTATGCGATCGTGAGACAAAATACCGACCGGGCTCGGCGATGAAGCGCACGTCCTCTTCAAACAATTCTTCCATGCCCTCATTCAGCACACGACAAATGGCATCAAAGCTGGTATCGGTATCATTCCCCGGAAACCCACCACCAATATCCACGGTATGCATCTTCTTGTCGATCTTGGTTTTGGAGATCTCAAAGACACGGGCGCACAATTCAAGGGCGGTCCGATAGACCGATGGATCACGACAACCGCTCCCTACATGGAACGATACACCGCAGACATCCATCTTGAGTTGATGGGCAAGGAGGAGGATATCCTCGACCTCCTCCAGCTCGACACCAAACTTGCAATTGAATTTGCACATGGACTGCGACTCGTCCACCTTGATGCGAAGAAAGAGCGAGGCGTCCGGATGATACAACTTGATCTTGTAGAGCTCGTGGGAGCTGTCAAAGGTCAGGATGTCAATGTCGTTCGCCCTGGCATACTTGACCTGGGTGATCATCTTGCATGGATTGGCAAAGATGATGCGTGCAGGATCCGCACCGATATTGATCACACGAGAAATCTCATTCTTGCTCGCACAATCAAAGTTGCATCCCAGCTTGTTCAATAGATCCAGGATGATGGGCGACGGATTGCACTTGATGGCATAAAAAGGCACGATGCGCGGTAGCATCCGCTTCCATCTCTGGTATTGACGGATGATGTCGCCAATATCCACAATCATAAAAGAATCATCTCCTGGATTCTTCTCTAAAAAACGATTCACAATATCGTATAAATCCAGACCTGAATCCATCATCTCAATCTCATTCTCGTTCAGAAAAGACGAGATTTCCAGCACATTCTCCATAGTAGTTCTTTATCACTTCTTTTTTTTTTCACTCTTTCGAAAAAAAAAATCACTTCGTTACTATATTTCCGCGTGCAATTGCTCTTCCTCCAATTGGCGCCTGGATTTGACATACAAGGACAGGGCACCCAGATTACCGATGCGGGTCTCAACGTAGAGAGGCAGACCCTTGTTGCAATGGATATTCAGATTATTCGAGAGACCAGTCACCTCGATGATCCTCTGCAATTGCTCGGTATCGAAATCATCCTGGAAAAATGGATTCTCAAAGGCTTCCTCATCCACATTCTCTCCAAGGATCTCTTCCCTGGAATAGACGCTGCCCAGATTGCAGACAAAACGCACCGCATCACGAATGGCCGAGATGGTAATGGTATTGGACATGGTCAGCATGTTCTTGCACACCTTGCAGAACTCGGAAGAGGGCACAAGGAGATTGTTCGTGTAGCCCTCGGGCACCATAATCTCCAGATTCTGAATATTCTGGATGCGAATGCTGGAATTGGCCACACGGCTGTGGTCCTTGGGAATGACCTGGATCCCTAGATCCGATGGCGCGTCCTCCCGGATAAACAACACAATCGAATCCTTCTTCTTATTGGACTTGAGCAACTTATACATGTGATTCACATTCACACCAATGTTGATGACCGCTTCATTCTCGTTCATCTGATAGAGATTGAAATCCTTAGCCATCATGTCCAGCTTGAGCAGCGTCCTCCGATTCGAATCCGTCATGCACAGGGCAATCCCTGCCGCGGTGATCGAAAAACACGCCGTCTTAATATTATTATGGAGCAGCTTGAATAAGATCTTGAGGATGTGTGCATCGGTCGTCTTGCACCGAAATATATACCGATCCTTCATATTTTATTCCTTATTTTTGCAATTCTTAGATTATTTTTTTTTTAAATTTTTAACAATTGCCATTTGAGGAAAGACCGTTGAATAACCCACGAAGGATATTCTTCGATCCTTGTATACCCTTGGGAAAGATACTGTTCATACCGAGCGATAAATTCATCCCATGATATCATCACCATCGTCATGTGTTCTTGATGATGGCGATCGATACGGATATCAAACACATCCTCTGCATCAATCTTTTGTTCAAACACCATCATACGATCGCCACACGGCGACAAGAGGAGGGTCTCTCCCACAATATCAAAATCTTCTTGCAACAATAATTCCATGTGTTTTTTATTTGAAATCGATCTTGAATTCTCCTCTCATTTTTTTAACGCGCACGAGTGAATGCCCAAGGAATATTCCCTAGATCCGGATCGCGAAACTCTACCGGAGAACGGAGTAGTTCTTCCAGATAGAGATAATTAAGGACCTCGCCTGCACAACGACGGTAGCCCTTACCAAACGCCAGATGTTCCGGTGCGATATTGATCACCTCACCGCGCGGCACAATCTCACCGCCGGCAAGCTCCTCCAGATCCTTGTCGTATATCGTGGTCCGACGGCTCGAAAAGTTGGAAGAACGATAGGGACACTTGGACGGCGCACTGGGAGCAATCTGGGCCACGATCCTCTGTCCATTATTGTTCAGAGAAACAATGCTGGGTGCGAACCCGTGTTTATCAAAAAAGGTCGAGGGATCCGAGGAGGCGAGTGCTCGATTTTTCAGCGCCTCTCTAGACAATAAAAACCATTGCATCGTCATGGCAAGAATATTGTGGGAGAATTCCACAATCATATCCTCTTCTGAAAAAAACCCCCGTGATTTCCAGACACCTACAATCGATTCGCAACTTGCTTGCTGCACCTCGACACGGAGGAATTCAACATAGAAAGGCTTCTTCAGAATGAAATCCTGGCGACAGGTCCATATTCCATGGAGACTAATGTCGGAAAACGCACAACGAAACGAGTGGAAGAATTCCACCGCCTGCGGACAGGGCGACTTGCCAAAATGCAAACGCCAGGTGATCTCAAGAACACGATCGAGCAGCGTCATGGACTCGCACGGATCGCACAGCACACGTCGAATCGTCGTCCGATGCTGAACCAGATGAGAATGCGTGAGCGCGCTCATGTATTCTACCTTGCGACGATTCTCTGGTCCACGATCCGAGAGATTCTGGAGAAAGACACTCTCACCTTTTGGTGTTAGCTGAGCAATGTCCAGGAGCAAGGAAGGAACCCCTCCTTTCTTATGGAATATATCCGGCGGAAACTCCCTCAAATGGTTCGTGACAATTGTGGATCCCTGAAGATTATCACAAGGCATTTTTAGTGCGACATAACCCCCATCGTCTTTCACTGCCTGATTGAGAGCAGGTCCAAGACCATGCTCCATGACTTTCTGAATAAGAGAAGAAGGGTAAGGAGGAGAAACGATTAGAGAAATTGTCTTGCGCATCGCGTAGCCATAACGACAACTCACCAAAATCATGAGAAGAAGAATAAATACAGAAAGAGCCACAAGGATCTCATTGCGCATACTTTATTTTTATTTTTATTTGTTGGAAATAAAAATTTCATGAATCTAAAAAATGCCATCCCCAGGATATAAATGAATCTTATCCATGAATACACTCAGAATGCAAATCCCTACATGACACCTGTGCCACCCGATGTTTTTCCACCCACTCTTTATGAAGACTGCTCGATTAGCACGATTATCCCTCTGGACACGCGTTTGACATTGAACACGGATTATCCTGCAACCGCGCCAAATTTATTGGCCAATTTTATCAAGATCCTTCCCCAGGAATCCGTGGAATGTTCTGCTCAATGCACGTCTCACCTGTTTTATGTTATCCAAGGGTCGGGTCTCATGACAACCCGTAATGAATCCTACGATTGGGAAGAAGGTGATCTATTTGTATGTCCTGGAAATGATCCTGTATTTCTTTTTTGCAAGGACAAAGACTCCATTATTTATTGGGTCTGTGCCCCTCTTACAATACCTGGGTGTTCGACTTGCAACGGAGAAATTCACCATGACTTTTTTCAAGAAAGAAATTCCTGTATCAACATCTCATGGAGGTTCGAAATGACGAGAATCATCATGATCGGAATCGGATCGGTATTCTCATGAGCAATGAAAAGACCGATTCGAGCACTCGAACCATCACGCACGTTCTCTGGTCCCTCCTGAATATCCTTCCCAAACACAGTGCACAGCGACCCCACCGACATAACTCCGTTGCCCTGGACTTGTGTGTATCGGGTGGTTCAGAGGATGTCTATACACTCATGGGACCGGAATTGGACGAAGATGGATGGGTAAAGGATCCCCTGCGGATCAATTGGATCAGCGGTGGTGTCTTTATCACACCACCGGGATGGTATCATTCCCACCACAACGACTCGGACATGGATGCCATTGTCCTACCCATCCAGGACGCCGGTCTCTATACCTATCAGCGCACCCTGAACATTCAATTCGCTTGAAAAAGAGCAAATTAGATCACCTTGTATTCGACGAGCTCGTCGGAAAACAACTGGTCGTTCCTTGCCTTGATGCATTTCTTGGTCACCAAATCACTAATCATCTCTGCTAACTTTTTATCCAAAATCCGTCCATCCTTCATAAAGCAATCTAGACAATCGCTGTTCCACGAATAATCTTTCATTTCGTATTCATCGTCTGGATGGGTGAGAGAGGTTCTAGGGTTATACTCATATTTTTTTGGATATCCCATCTTTTTAATGCCTTTCAGATCACCGCTATCCTTGGCTTCCTTGACTAGTTCATCATCAAAGATGGACGTTGCATCGTCATGACGAGGATCAAAGTCATTGAAATACTCATCGGATTCCAACTCGTATTCATCAGACCTACAATCATAGGAACGATAATTTGTCCAGCAACTGTGGTGCCATGACGTAAAGTATTTGTATAATAAAAAAATCTGAAACTCGTCAAAATATTCGTCCACAATGGTGGTTCGTATCAACACAAATGGGCGTGCCAAGTTATTGTGATCAAATGCGATGCCCATCATAAAAGGTGCAATGATCTTGTCCTTCGTTATCCATCGCGGTTCCGTCGGACAATATCTCTCCATGTCTCTAAGATCATTCCATTCGGTGTCCCATTCCAGGATCGGAAAGGTGGACATATTCTCGATACCACCAAAAAGAGAAATAATTTCCTTGGGAAAATTGCGCAGCACAAATTCTTCGCCCATTATTTTTTTTTAATGAAATATAAATTCTAGATTTATTTTTCAATTTTTTCATATCCAAGAACTCGAGAAATGTGAGAAAAAATCAACCATAATTTCATGTTATGAGATGCGTGTAAAGACAATGGATGCCGTCGCTTCGGTAGGAGTGCCACCACCTGGTAACACTCCTTTGACAAAGGAAGGATCGCCGATGTGTGTGTTGGAATCGGTGGACCAGAAGAGAAGGGCGATACTGTCCTTTGCGACAAGATTCACAAGGACGGTATTACTGATGGTATAGATGTGATTGGCTTCCGGTGCTTCAACGAGTGTGCAAGAACCATCGATCTGTGATCCATTCCGTGTGAGGACAGTCGAACAATCCGTGGAAGAAGTTGGCGTATTGTTACCACCAGATCGAACATCTAATTTATAGGTGAGAAGATAATACCCGTTCAATGGAACTATAAAATCGGTGGGTGCCGAATAGCCGGATTGTGTGGATGTTGTCCATCCAGATCCAGTCGGTCCGATCGGTGTCTTTTCAAATGTCACATACTGGAAAGAAGCCACATTTTTATTAGTCTGTAATTGAGCGCTCCAAACAAAAATAGAACTGATGGCGGCATTTTGACCATCTGCCCCAGTCGGACCAGGAATTCCAGTAGAGCCGGCAGTGCCAGTAGGACCGGTAGAGCCATGAATTCCAGTAGAGCCAGCAATGCCTGTAGGACCGCTCGATCCAGTTGGACCAGGAATTCCAGTAGAGCCAGCAATGCCTGTAGGACCGCTCGATCCAGTTGGACCAGGAATTCCAGTAGAGCCAGCAGTCCCTGTAGGACCGCTCGATCCAGTTGGACCAGGAATTCCAGTAGAGCCAGCAATGCCATTGGGACCAGTAGAACCATCAGGACCGATGGATCCAGTCGGACCAGGAATTCCGGTAGATCCAGCACTGCCGCTGGGACCAATAGAACCATCAGGACCAATGGATCCAGTCGGACCAGGAAATCCAGTAGAGCCAGCAGGACCAATGGATCCAGTTGGACCAGGAATTCCAGTAGAACCATCAGGACCAATGGATCCAGTCGGACCAGGAAATCCAGTAGAGCCAGCAGTGCCAGTAGGACCAACGGATCCGGTGGGTCCAGCAGTGCCGGTAGATCCAATTCCATTTCCACTGGCGAATGTTGCCCACATTCGTTCTTGACAGGGTAGAGGAATCATCTCACCCGTCACCTGTATAAGGAGCATCTGGGCAAAAATAGTGTCCTGTGTATTATTACAATCGAATGATGATGATGCATTCCAGTATTCGATGGGTATCACAAACACACCAAATACGTCTGTGACACTCTGTGGGTAGTAATTTCCACCCTTAGTAGTGGCATCCGCAATAATAGCCGCAACATTTCCTGGATTATAGGGCACCGATGGATCAGTGGTGCCCGGATCGATGGCAAAATTCCAAATAGCAGTCTGGATATCACCCACCGAATACCCCTCCATGACAATGTATTCCGATGTGTTATTCAGAATATAATTAATATAGGATACATTTTGAAATTGAAAGATCACACCGACCTGTTGGAAAATGCCAGGAAGATACGGGTCATAACACGAAATGGTTCGAGCACCGTAAAAATCTCCGGGAACAATAAAGTCACGCACATCCGTGCACCACCCGTGATACAAATGGGTGGCAATTCCATCCGGTGGGGAGAGAATACCACCATACCCTATATTCACATTCAGATAGCTCCGTATTCCAGGATCGACCGAGAGTTTGACAAGACACGGTGGTAGGCAATATCTCGATCCAGAATCGTATGGACCGGTCGGTCCGGTAGGACCACGACAGCCCCGACAACCATCCGCACCATCCGCGCCATCTCGACCATTCACACCATCACGACCGTCGCGACCATCTCGTCCGTCACGACAAGAACATTTCTCTGGTTCCTTTTTGGCAATAAAATGTTTCATGTTATCGAAAATTTTTTCTGACACTTAGCAATATATTATATCTACAAAATGATAGTATTCTTGACACGGCCGGTTGGGATGGTAGCAAAAATTGAATTTTCAGAAATTACTTATGATAAATAAGTCACAAACACATCAACTAATCTATCTCTTCTCTTTTTTTTCAGAAACAGAATGGGACTTGATCTTTATTGCGGGGAGGAGTATGCCCGAGCCGGAAGCTACAGCACCGTCCATACACAGAGGAATGGTCTATTACGCGCCTACATCCTCTACCTGAGGGAATCAATCCCCTCCGGATCCTCCGAATTCGACCGTGCGCTGATCAAGGTGGACAATCGCCGACTGGCGAATTCGCTCGAAAACGCCGTCGAGGAGAAGGAAGGTGTGAATTACAGCATCTTGGCTAAATTGCACAAGAAGATCCATCCTGGCATCCAAGCCTTTATTTACCACAGTGATTGCGACGGTGTGTGGATGTCCCACGAATGTCGACAGATCCTCGATATCCTTCATCGGCTTCACTCCTATCTGGCCAGGATCCCCGAGATCTATCTGGATGATGCCGGAAACTTTTATCTGCACAATATCTTAACCCACTCCGTGGAGACAGGTCAGGACATTCGATTTTCGTAATTTATTGTGAATCATCAGTTTTTACCAAATGAATTTTATTGATTTCTTGCATCCTATGAATCGTATATTCGATCGCTGTTGCATCCACTGTCAGACCGTTCCCACGGAAAGGTTTATCCAGATATTTAATGATGGAGATCAATAGACTCACATTGATAATGATCATGATAAGCATAAGAATATGATACGATAGGCTCTTGATGGTGAAGAAACAAAGTATAAGCACCATAAACACACTCATTGAAATCATGATCACATACAGTAAATTAGAAAGAGAAGATTGAGCGATAAGGATGCGATCTTTTCTTGACATGGTTAAATTATCATACGTTTTTAATATGCTGTCGAGTGATAATGTTTGTTGTAGACCCTCTGGTTTAAAATTGATCAATACGCCATATGCTTTCTGAAGAGATAGCCATGCAGCGTGGGGTTCCTTTCCGGACTGCATCTCCGTATATTCTTTTTTATCAACATTGATAGCATAATTATAGAGATGACCGCGGATCTCGGAGACAGCCGGTTCTCCGAGAATACCCACATTCTTGTAAAGATTGATAAGATACTGGGCTTCTTTGGTAATCGCATCGGATGCTTTACTGAAGGTATCATTGACACCGACCAGAAGAAGACCACCGAGAATCGAAAATAACATGGAGATAGCAGAGAAGGTGGTATCACTGTAATCATTATCACCTGCTAAATCTATCTTGGTAGAATATCTTATTATAAATCCAATGATCATGACAATACAATAAAAGAGACACACACATAAGAAAAGGACTATAAAAGAATGATCATAAATAAAGTTGTCGAGTTTTTCTTCCATTGTAATTTTCGCTTCGCCCATAATTTTTTATTTATTATTTATCCATAATAATAAATTTTTATTTATGCACCATCGAAAATCAAAATATTTTTGGTCGCTACAACTTTTCTTTTTGCTCCTGGCATTGATCGCGTTGGCGATGATCGGAATGATCCTCTATGTCATTGTGGTGCTGATGATCGAGCTCGTGCGATCCGATAATATCAAGACCGAGCTTCATAATATATCAGAAAGTGATTATACAGCAAATCGCATTTTTAGTGCCATGGTAGCTAGCATCCTAGGTCTGATCTTCTTTCTGATCTATCTTGCCTACTCAATTTCCTTTTGTGTGCCCAAGAATAAACACAAGGATATCATGTGCTCTCTCCATCCACGGATCGGATACCATGGCACCTTGGGACTTAAATTGCTTTTTCTATTTTTGACGACACTGGGTATGGGATGGTCGATCTTCCTTCACCAGCATCCGCACGACATTAAAAAGTGGCAGGTGCGAGTCCTGGTCCTCTTGATGATGCCGATGATTCTTGTCTTTGCGATCCTCTTGGCGGTGATCCTTGGAGAGACCGGACGGTATTCTTACTATTACTAGGTCTTCTTGGCCGAGATGCCTGTCAGCCAGGAAGAGCTCTGGATCTTGTCGCCCAGCCCGTCCACTAGCTCGATGCCGAGGCGCTGACAGACCTCCGTCTCTGGAATCGTGTTGTTATTCTGATCCCCACCGTTGCAGAAGATATCGGGACGCACTTTTTCGAGCGTCTTACAGACGGTTCGATCCATGTCAATCGACTCGACCACCTCGTCCACACAACGGAGCGCCCTCACAATCTCGACGCGCTCGCTGCATGGCATGAAATACTTTCCCTTCTTCAACACCGCCTGATGGTCGTTATTGATGATGACAACGAGCCTGCCTTCCTCCCCCACCAGCGCCTTGGCCCGCTGAAAGTATTCGAGATGTCCGACATGGAGACAGTCGCAATAGCCCGAGGCACAGATTGTCTTTCCCTGCATTCTTTGCTTTAGACCATTTTTTTTTTTCATCGTCGATGCAAAAACTGATTCTTGTCGCAAAAAAGCTCGACTGTATCGATAAAAACAACAAGTTCTTCTTCTCTAACTCTCTCTTCTCTTTTTTCTTCTTCCTTCCAGAAACCAAACAAACCAACAGAAACCATGAACAGCATCCTTCTCGGTGTTTTCGAACAATACCAGTCGGTCTTTATGGACCGTATCGCGGAGAAGTTTGATGTGCCCCGGGACCAGATGAGCGAGATCTGGGAGGAGGTGCGCAAGACCAAGCTCCATAAGACCAAGAAGGCCAAGAAGCAGACGATCCCGTCGGCCTATGTCCTGTTCTGCAGAGCCAAGCGAGAGGGTCTGAAGGATATGGACTTTGGTCAGATCTCCAAGGAGCTCGGCCGGATGTGGAAGAATGCGAGCGAGGAAGAAAAGGCTCTTTATGTCGCGGAGAACGACCGCCTCCGCAAGGAGAAGGCCTCTCCTCCTCCTCCGTCTCCTCCGTCAGAGGTGGATGTCAACATGATGACGACTCAGGTCGAGGAGGAAGAGGAGACTCTTGTGGCTCCGGAGAAAGACATTGAGAAGAAGGCCGAGAAGAAGGCTCCCCGCAAGAAGGACAAGGAGGACATCCCTGCCGATATGGAGGAGGAGGCGGAGAGGGAACTCTGGAGGGAGCTCTCCAAGTTCAAACTCCCAGAACTGCGTATCCATTGCACCAACAGCAGTCTGAAGCCCTCCAAGACCCGCGAGGAAATGATCAGGGCCCTGGTCCATTACAGGATGGCCCTGGCGAATCACGACGATAGCCAAAATAACAACAAGGCTCTCCGTGACCGCGACGAGTCGGACGAGGAGGAGGAAGATGAGGATGAGGTGGAATGGTAGTGATAGTGATAGGAAATAGAATATATTTTTTTTTATTGTTAGAGAATAAATGAGCATACTCCACTTTTTTCAAGGAATGTCGGTGTTTAATATCGGCATGGGGATTGTCATCCTCTCTTATATCGGCTGGACCAAAAAAAGCAATGCAATCTATTATGATGACTGGAGGCGGATCCTCCTTCTTATTTATTCTTATGGCATCATCGCCACCTATGTTCTTGCCATGATATGGATGGGACGACGATCCATCCTCCTGTTCTTCTTGGCCCCATGGTTCTTCTTTTTGATCTTTTCATTACCACTCGCCATTTCTCTGATCCTCAATATTTTCTTATTTCGCAAGACGGAAGAGAAAGAAAATGAAAAACTCGATATTACCACCGGTGCCAGCAGCACCCTGATTGTCATGACATATCTGGCATTGATTCTCAACGTGCTCTTCCTCTTATTTACCATGCGCTATCAGACCTATATTTCATCTCTGATTCTCTCAATTAATGATGTGACCACCCGAATTCAACCCGAGATTCTCTTTTCCCTTGTTCATAGCAAACATTCTTCTTGTCTCGAGGATCAGAAAGACGATAATAAAAAACCTTCTCAGCAGGTCAAAAAGATGCTGGAAGAATTGTGGGAACCAAAGAAGAATTTGCGACGATCTCCAATGAATTGAATCATCACGCATATAAAAAAATGATTTAAACTATGATTTTGACGAAAAATTAATAAAAACAATTAAATGACGACAAGAACAGAAACTTTTACCATCAGAAAATCCAAGCGTGATCGGGTCACCATCAAACCCTTTGGAACCAAGCGTCCTCCTCCCGTCGTGACCATCGAGACGGATTGTTGCATCGAGATGTATCCTTATACTGCGTCTAAGGAAGAGAAGATCGAATTGCCACCACCACCAAAACGATGGGGGGATCATAAGAATATAACCTCACTATTGAATGGTGGTGCACCCATTCCAATCATCAGCAAACCATCCGAAGACGCACCACCGCCAGCACCAACGATTCCTCATGTAGTTCGCATCTCGAATCTAACAGGATGCAATACTTCGGCCGAGGTCATTTCCCTCATATACCGACGATTCTTTCGGAAGATGCATTTCATCTATGTGACGGAATGCATGTCGAATGTCTTTGTCGGACTCTACAATGAGAATAGCGCACAGGAGTTTCAAGCACTCTTTCATCGATATGGCCACGGGAATACTCTGTGTGAATGTAAGATTTTGTCTGCCACCGATCGTAAAAAGACGACTTAAAGAAAGAAGAATAGATTGAATAATAGAACCAATGACATGTCCGATTTGTTTAGAAGAAACAATAGAAAAAGATGATACAGATCGATTATCGTGTTGTGGGAATGATATTCATAAACAATGCTATCTCGGGATGCTAGAAGCGGGTTATCTTGATTGTCCATTGTGTAGAAATAAATTGAATGTGCATTTTATTATATCTCATCACATGCCGGAATGCAGAGCAAGAATGTGTCTCTTGTGTCTTCGTCTTGTATGTGTGGGTTTTTTGACGATGCCCTTGATTTTTTGGATTGTCCGAGAATGTATAGATTTTATATCGTAATTTCCCTGTTTGAAAATGAAATTCCATCTATTTCATTTTATCGATAATTCGTTCATGATAATTTAGATATGGAGAGACGTAAACAGAACATCGGGTCTTCATTGGTATTCAGGCTATACACTCCTCCTGCTATGTCGATTGTCATGCCTCCCGGTTTGATCATTGAGGAATAATTCTCTCCCAGGTAGATTCCTCCATTCTTATTTATTGTTGTCAATGCCTGCATCACCATGGCTATCTTCTGAGGTGAGACTCCCAGTGGGGCATTGATCGTATTTGATGTTGCTCCTATCGTTATATTCTCTGTCACAAATTCATACTCGTTATCCTGAAGGTAAAGACGGAACGCATTCTCCGGATATCGAACCGCCAGTTGATTCACATTTGTTTGAAGTTCATCCACTAGATCATTTGCCGCCTGTTTGATTTCTGTGGAATCTCCGGTTGTATAGGCACGACCATATGCCTCAATACTGTTCACCGTGTTGATTAACACATCATTCCACAGACGCTGGGCTTCCTCCCATGTGCCTATCGTCTCCTCGAATCCAGGTATGGCTCCATTGAAATCAACACTATGGATCGTTCTCTTTTGAGAGATGGCGTTCTGGGCATCCGTGGATATCGTTTGTATCGTAAGGTTATTCACGGTGCTTCTTGGTGTTGGAGTAGGTGTGCTTTCCAAAAATATATTGGTGTTCGTGTCGATCTGTATCGTTAATGGTGGGGACGCATCCGAGGTATAATCCACACCATTGATTGTCTCTCTTGCCTTGTAGGAATAGGTTCCATTTGGTAATCGATCAGTGAGGAAAGACCAGGTGCCGTCTGCACTAACGGTGGTTGTCCCGACCAGCACATTATCACTTGAATTGAGGATAGAAAGGAGCGTTGGATACGCCGTCCCGGAAAGATAGATCTGATTTCCATTGATGATCATAGAGGAAGTGATCGTTGGTAATATTTGAATTGTTAATGGTGGGGACGCCTCCGAGGTATAATCTACACCATTGATTGTCTCTCTTGCCTTGTAGGAATAGGTTCCATTTGGTAATCCATCGGTGAGAAAAGACCAGGTGCCGTCTGCACTAACGGTGGTTGTCCCGACAATGACATTATCACTTGAATTGAGGATAGAAAGGAGCGTTGGATACGCCGTCCCGGAAAGATAGATCTGGTTTCCATTGACGATTAACGAAGTGGTGATTGTTGGAGCTATAATAACCATCAGATTCATACTGAGAAACGAATAAATATCTCCATAATCATAATACACCACCATAGTGTAATCACCAAAAGGCGTCGTGGAGGAATTTGTGATGGCACCTGTTGATGGATTGATAGTAAAGTAAGAAAAGGAAGTGGATCCATTCACAGAAAACAGACGATAGACACCACCAGAATAGGGAGCAATAGAGGACGTCCCTCCCACCAAGATGGTCTGAGAGGAGGGAGTATATGTGGAGGTGTAACTGCTTAAGAGAAAGGGTGTATTGGCCCCGGTGCTGGACCAAGTGGATCCAGCGCCTGGAAAAGAGACAGGGACACCCGTCAAAGCACCAGACGTAGATGCAGAGGTATCATTCCATGCACCATTAGCAAGATAGGTGTTGGATGTGATAATAGAAGCCTTGATTTGGAGAGAAGAGGCGATGAGATCTCCTGATTGTAGAAGATAACAATTGGAAATGGTAACAGAAGGAGTATTTTTATAAGTATCACCTTCATCACCACCACAGATCCCACCACAACCGGAAGAGATGGACCCCCAAACATAGCAATTGATAATCTGGACCTTAGGAATATAAGAGGGAGTTGTGCTATCATTATAACCGATCTCCGCCCCACAGATACCACCAGCAGTGATACCGGAGATAGTTCCGGAGCTGTAGCAATTTTCAATCGTGCAGAATTGATTGGTATTATATCCAAACCAATCACCTGAAATTCCACCAGAATATTGTCCACTGATAGTTCCAGAGGAAGAACAATTGGTGACTGTGACCTGACCCGAAGTATTTCCGGCATTAGATCCAACAATTCCACCAGAATATTGTCCACTGATAGTTCCAGAGGAAGAACAATTGGTGACTGTGACCTGGCCAGAATTATATCCGGCATTAGATCCAACAATTCCACCAGATGCAATCCCACTGATGATTCCAGAGGAAGAACAATTGGTGACTGTGACTTGACCAGAAGTATTTCCGGCATTATATCCAACAATTCCACCAGATGCAAGCCCACTGATGATTCCAGAGGAAGAACAATTGGTGACTGTGACTTGATCAGACTTATATCCGGCCTGATATCCAAGAATTCCACCAGACTGAGTCCCACTGATAGTTCCAGAGGAAGAGCAATTTGTGACTGTGACCTGACCAGAATTATATCCTGCATAGATTCCCACAATTCCACCAGACTGAGTCCCACTGATAGTTCCAGAGGAAGAGCAATTTTCAATCTTATTATTTGTAGTCCCGCTCCCAAATCCTTCTTGTCCTATCCAGCCGCTCCTATCTAATTGGGTCGCTCCTGTTCCATCCACGTTAATATTGCTTATTGTCGTGTCGCTATATCCCACTGTTCTCACCAGTCCCGGATAGCCTGTCGCCGTGATCTTCATTGTCTTGTCTCCTCCTTTGATCGTCACATAATTCCCATTCATTATAAAAAAACACTGGATGTCTGTCAGTGTCGCGTCTCCTGTTATCGTCACTACCACTGGATTGCTTGTTGATGTTCCTCCATTAATCATGATCGGCCAATTACTCAGTGTCTGGAGATCCGTGGTGGATAAAGATGTTGAGGAGGAGATGATTTTATTCACTGGGAAAGAGGAAGAAGGAGTGGGATTGGAGACAAGGACGTAGGGAGTATTTGGTGATGTGCTGGACCAAACGGTGGAAAGACCTGTAAGAGAAGAGGACGCAGAAGAATCGCTCCAATTCCCAGAGGCGATATAGGTGTTGACAAGAGTGATGGGAATGGTGAGGAAAGGAGAAACCATGCTACCGGACTGTAGAATATAACAATTGGAAATGGTGACGGAAGGAGTATTCGTATAAACATTGCTGGCACCACCACAGATGCCACCGGAAGTAGAATTAAACGAGCCCCAATAAAAACAATTGGTAATCTGGATTTGAGGAGTATAAGAGATGTTATTGCTATAACCAACAAGGCCACCACAGATCCCACCGCTAGAAAAACCGGTCATAATACCGGTGCTATAGCAATTCTCAATCTTGCAGAGTTGATTGGTATTATATCCAAAACGAAGTGCCGAGATACCACCGGAAAAATTTCCACTAATAAGTCCAGAGGAAAAGCAATTAGTGACTGTGACCTGGCCAGAGATTTGTCCGGCATTAGCTCCAATAATTCCACCAGACTCAGTCCCACTGATAGTTCCAGAGGAAGAGCAATTGGTGACTGTGACCTGACCAGAAGTATATCCGGCCCGATATCCAAGAATTCCACCAGAATTAGATCCACTAATAAGTCCAGAGGAAGAGCAATTGGTGACTGTGACCTGACCAGAATTATATCCTGCATAGATTCCCACAATTCCACCAGAATATTGTCCACTGATAGTTCCAGAGGACGAGCAATTATCGATTGTATTCGATGTTCCTGCTCTTCCATAATAACTTCTACCTATCCATCCTCCATTCGTTGCCAATATGACCGAGGAGGAGGTGGTTGCTACCTTGATATTCTTTATTGTTACATTGTTCTTACCATTACCTCCAGACGTTCCATTCTGCACCAAGCCATCATATCCTCCCGTATAAGCGACTGTCAATGTATGTCCTCCACCATCAATTGTGATATATGCACTATTGATAATGAAATACCCATCATTTGCTACCGACGCAGGAATCGTCGCATCTTCTATGATTGTGATCACAACAGGAGTCCCCGATGTGCCTCCCTGAATGGTGATTGGCCAATTGGTCGTGTTGGTTAGATAGGCCGCATCAATTGTTGTTGATGCAGTAATTGGTGTGGGTGCAAGTGTTCCCTTGAAATCCGTGACGATGGAACCGGTAAAATAGACACCGAGAATATCTTCTCGAGTATTCTCAAGGATCCAATCTCCACCATATTTTTGATTACCGGTCTCGTTGTCGGAGGCACCAATTATGGCACCGGAACGAGAGGCAAGGAGATCGTAATAGGCACGCCAGGAGGGAGAAAGGAGACTATTGCAGGCGAGAAAATCAACGTGCTTGACAGAGAGGGAACGAAGAAGATCAAGGAGGAAGACGAGGTTCTCGGAAGGATCGGAGACGCCATCAAGATCAGAGGGTAAGAAAAAGGGCTGGTTATTGAGGAAAGGGAAATCGGAGAAGGAAGAGGGGTCGTGGAAGACAAAGCCGATGCGATCAAGGGAAGACCAATGAGAAAAAAGGAGAGATTGGAGATCATCACGAGAGGAATCGGGGTGAAAGAGGATGGGGAAAGTGGAGGAATTACAATCATCAAAAAAAAGGGAAGAAGAGGAAAGCGAAGAAGAGATGAGAAGAATCTGGGTAAAAGAAGAAGTATCGTCAGGGAGAGGAGGAAAGACAAGAGGAGAAGGGATGTGATCCAGAGGAGGATCATCATAACCGTGAGAAGAAATTAGATCCAGAGTAGAATCATGAACATCCCCCTCTTTACAAACGAATCCGCCGATTGAGTTTACCGATAGTGTCATATCCAAATAAAATGTCGTCTCTTATATTTAATAAAAATAAAATAAATAATAAAAAATTTTGGAATCTATCATTTTCATTCTCAGGATGATGGGATGATGGTCGGGTAGTAGTTGCCCATGATGGTCTGGATGGCCGATCCGCTGATATTGGACGAGGCGCCGGAGAGGGTAAAGATGCCTGTGGTTTCAATCTGGACCTGGCGGTAGATGACGACGGGGTGGGTATTGGTGGTGGCGTCCCAAAGAAGGAGACCATCTCCCTTCTTATAGCCGTGTTTTATTGCGGCATCCTTGGTATACGCGACATAGACAGTGTAGGAAGAGGGAAGATGGATGTCGCTGATACAATCATCGGTTCTTGTGGTATCGAGATTGCATGCCATGAATCCTACAAATCGGATGTTTTCCTTCCTGCCGATGGCGGGTGGAAGTGTGCCCTGGATCTTGATGACATTGGTCGAGGTAGGAAAGGCGATCAGATACATGGCATTGCTGTTGGGAAACATCATCTGCATGGCCTTTGGATTGCCAAGAAAGAATTGGTGGGTATCCACATTGGTGAAATTATAATTCTTGGCCTGTCGTGTGCATGTCTTGTAGAGCATACCCTCGAGCTGGGTTGAATTCTTGATCCTCTGATCTTCCGAGACCGTCGCCATAGTATGTCCTTCCACGGTGACGGTCGGCAGTGAAGATGGAAGTAAAGTGGTCGTGGTGGAGGAATTGGTCGAATTCGTATAGTATCGAATCATCATGGCACAGATCTGTGTTGTCGTAAATTGCAGTTTGTAATGATTGGTGGGATAAAGTGTATCATTCCATGACTGAATGGAGTTGCCTGTAGTGTCATAGAGCGTAATGCTCCAGAAACGAAGAGATTGGGGAATGGACCCTTCCAGGGTGACCATTGTATTTTGAGGAAAGGACATGACATAGTATTGCACCGAATAGTCCGGATACGCGACATTGAGAATCGCAGGGCTCTGCGAAATAACAGGCCAGAGTTTGTAGTAATATTTCATGTAGAGGAATGTCATGACAATCTTGGTCAGATTCTTGAGCACGGTCACAAGGATCACTCCCACTGCCAGCAGGATCATGATCCAGAATAAGATGCGAATGATCGTCTTCATCTTTTTTTTATCTAGAATTAGTTTTTTATAATTTTTATATTTGTGGATGAAATTGATTTCAGGGCTTTGAAAAACAGGATTTTAAAGTAAATACTATTCGTCTCATCCTTTTTTTTCTCTTTCATCTATACATAACAGATACAATAAGATGCAACAGATCGAGCAGTGTCGTTACCAGTCGACATGCGAGAGGGCCGATTGCCACCACATCCACAATACCCCTTCTGGAGCCTCTCCTGAATTTCTTCGATGTTCCTACAAACTTCGTTGCAATCGAGCCAATTGCACCGCGCTCCTCCACAACACTCTGGATTGCCTACCCCCCTGTAAAAAGATTGAATCTCCACCATCCGTCTCTGTGGAAATCGAAGTGATGACATGGAACGTGCTCTCCGAGGCGCTTGCGGCGCTCATGACACATTATCCTCCCACGGTCATGGAGGATCGATGGACACGAATCGAGCAGATTCTTCATGCGGCCATGGAACCTCAGAAAATGATTGTGTGCCTACAGGAAGTTGCCGAGATCTCGATAACACCGCTTTTCCAAGTGGCGGAATGCCATGGCTATCGCGTCCTCTACGATTCGTGGGGAACACCGTTTAATGGGAAGATGGGGAATGCGATCCTTGTGCCACCATCGCTCATCATCGTCGCCAAGAATCGGATCCGGCTCGGATCGGAGGCCTTGATGCCCACGGCCAAGATTTTTGCCCAGACAGTCACCTCGGTCGTCCTGCAACATCGCGAGACAACAACACGCTTCGTGGTGGCGACCGTTCATATGCCGTGCCGATACAAGACACCAGAGGTCATGATGGAGCTGCATTCGACGCTCCATCGCATGATGGACGTATCGCACTATCCCACGATTGTCGCGGGCGATTTCAACAGCAAGCCGGAAGAGATGCCTGTTCACGATAAGATTGGATGCATCTGGGATCATACACCCATCACACCCACCATACATAGTAAGGTGCATGCAGATCAGCCGGATTTCCTTGGATGCATCGATCACATTCTTTACACCAAATCAAGCATCCAATGGCTCGAGACCTTTATGGAACCCGACATCAGCACCACCATCCTCCCAGATCTCGAGCATCCCTCGGATCACATCCCGGTCCTGGCTCGTTTCCAGATAAAATAAAGAAAGATATTACAATAAGGATTTTATCTTGGAATCTCTCATGAGTAAATTCACGATGACCTCGCGCTGCGGAACCGTCATTGCATTGCGATACTCTGGAGAAAGAAGGAATTCATGACGATTAAAAAAATCAGGCAATTTTTTATCATCATCATCATACATGGTCAGAATAGAATCAATCAATATGTTAAATCCAGTCTGTGTCGTATGGTGCAAGAGCATATATTCCAATAATGCATCATCTTGCAATATTTTTTCTAGCTTTCGTTTTTTTTTCGATTGTTGTCGAATGGTATAGATAGCATGGATGATTAAATGTTCAATGCTTTCTGATGTTATTCGTCTCAATGCTTTTTCAAGCTTTTTATTTCGAGCATTGTAGGTGACCGTCATGGACCGGAGATGAAATAGATCATCAGAAGAAGAGGGTTCAAGAATAAGTTTAGTGATATGTAGAGAAGAGGATTTGACTTCATTTGGCAATATATTGATTAAATTTTTACGGATCAATGTAATCAATTCATCATCATCGAGAATATAAGCATCCGTGACGATAAAAAATAAAAAGACACTATCATCCACAAGTTCCAGAGTAGACTGCTTCTTTTTTTGGCAGTAATCCTCGCACCATTTTGAAAGCATATCTTTTATCTTAATTATTATTATCTAAAATAATTAATCATCATTCCGTGTAGAAATGGAAATGTTCTTGGCCTTCCATTCACGGACCTCCTTATTGACCGTCTGGAGCTGAGAGGTTGCCATGTCGATTTCCTCTGAATCCCAATACCATCCGAACTGGCCGACACGGCTTCCACGCAGGGCACTTTCATACTGTTTGGTGGCTTGTTCAAAACGTTCTTGAAGAGAGGATGGTAATTCCTGATTGTTCTTGGATCGTCGGAGCATCTGGAGGTAGGCGACCAATGCATCCACGGTTTCACAGCGACGAAAGGCGCCCCATCGTTTAGCGGGCATATCGAGATTGGCGGCGAGGGCTTGGCGTTTATCGCTGGAGTCAAAGATGCCTTCCCAGGCCGCCCGCGCCTTGAGTTTATCCACGGTGACAAACATTTCCAGCCGCTGGTCCTTGGAGATCTCGGTCCGATAGAGTGTGGCATCAATGTAGTCCGAGAGCATGGAATCCGCCGCCATGGCAAATTCCGGATTATCCCAGAGCCGACCGATCGTTGCCATATGATCCAGGGCCTCGCTTCCCTCTTTGGACGAACGCCGGCATGCATCGTAAAAGACCGCGTCCATGATGAGCAGACCGCGACACGAATCGCGCATGTGTTCACAGTAGGCCCCGATCGCTTCCTGCGAGGTGCCAATCTCGTTCACGTCCATGATCAGTCTACCTTCCGCATCCTTACCACCCCCAAAGGCGTCAGAAAATGCAGAGGACCAAAAGGGATGCTTCTTCTCGTCGTAATGGATCTCATAAATCCGATCCACAAGATTCCGGGCAATGATGTGGCCTGTTTTCTGACGAGGCAGAATTACACGTGCATGCCATCGCCGCATTCGAGGCCTCAGCCATGCCACCAATCGCGCCTTGTGTCGAATAAAGAGACGGGTCGCACCACGGATCGCCAGGAGATGACGTCGCTCCATCGTCTCCTCCCTACGAATACAGTCCTCCCTCTGGATCCGTGTGCGAAGAATGCGTTGCCAATGCCATGCCTTGAGATCGTGCTTCGTCTCGATGTTCTTCAGAAAGAGAGCCAATGATCGATTCAATTGAAGTCGAAGGATGGTCTCGACGATATTGGAGCGGAAGGGGAAATAATGTCGATCGGACACATAGTGGCACACCTCGTCGGGAGTCGTGACTCGCGGTAAAGTCGCATCGAGATTCCATAGCGCGACGCCCAGAGCATCAGGAAGGTATACATAGGTAGGCATTCTGTTTTTATTCATAAATATGGAGAGAACTATTAGAATACTTGATGTAGATAGAATTCATGATCATGACCCTTCCATGAGTCAGAATCAATTTTTCTAACAAATATTAAATTTTTCCTTTCTTTGCAACATTGGTAAAAGATTAGATTTCCATGATTTCTACAAGACGCCTAGGCTCTGGTGAAGGTGAGGAGATAGGGATCACATCGGAGCGTCTCCAGGCTGACCGGATCGATCCGGCATCGAGAAGGCGCTCCAGGGTTCGACGAGTGACGATTCCGCCGTTGCCGACACCGAAATAACAGAGGCCGACCTGGAAATCCTCGGATCGTTCCAGAAGCCAGGGTGCGATGCAGAGATAGACGAGTGCTTTCTGGAAGGCGATGCGGGTCGGATCGTCGTGGCACATCCTTAAGACGCAGTCCATGATGCGTCTGCAGGTCTCAGGACGGAGGCGAGGACCGAGATTCACGAAATACATGGCGAGGCGGACCGTTTGTGAATTGTCGTATCCCAACAACATGGGCCAGAGGCGTCGAGAGTGCATATTTTCCATCGTATGGAGGCGCTGCTCCACCTGATCCTCACTAGGAAGATCATTGTTGATCAGGCCAAAGATCTCCATGACATCCGCCTCGGTCGCCTCGCCTTGAAGGATATGGACACCGGCGCAGACCGTGCATCGCCCTCCGTTCTCCTCGAGGCCGAAGAATTCACATCCGTCAACATTGCACTGCATGATTATTTTCTGAAAAAAAGAAAAAAATTCATAGTTCGATTAGAATTCAAATTGGATGACAATCTCCTCCATCTATTTGTGGCAAAAATAAATATCAATTTTTATACCGCGGACGTTTTTCAATCCAGGACCTCTCGGATCTGATCCTGGTGGTCCTTAAGGATGCTCATAAAGAGGTCGTAATCTGGCTTCATGGTCTTTTCATGCATGCCGCTCATGATGAACTGACCGCTATGGAAGACAAGGAACGTATTGTATTTGACTTTGCCTCCTTCTTTCACAGTCAGCGAGGAGAGCGGCTGATACGACAAACGCAAGGGCTCGCCTGTTCTCCATTCCACCACCGGCACCTCCATGTCCTTCCAGTCGCTCATCACAGGGAATTTGATATTAACGCCCGTGTATCCAAAGCTCGTTTCCAGGAGAGAGTGGAAGGGTGTAGTGGTGTTGATGATGCGATCCAGCGCCTGCCGGTTGATGCAATAGCCCGTCCGACAGTCCACATTGGTCATCACAATCTCAAAAAAAACGCGAAACATATCACTCCGCTGATGGAAGCTCTCCGGGCAGTGTTCCTCGAGCGCCTCTAAGAATGAGACGGTCGCGATCCTCGCGTGCTCAACATTCTTGCATCCGGTCATCTGGAACTTGCCATTCTTGGACACCTTGAAATTCACCTTTTTCTCGTCATCAATCATCATAATCACATTCAGCGCATTCCGGAAGCTCTTTTGCTTGTTCCGATCTTCATATTCCTTCTGACCACCCTCGCGGATCTTGTTCTTATAATACATCCGATCGATCCTCGTCCTCTTTCTCTCCGTCATCGGAATCTTGGTAAAGATCGTCTCAATGTCAAACTCCACATTCGCACTCGCAATGATTGTTCTCGTCGATACCTTTAAATCCTGAAATTCCATTGTTTTCTTTAAGGGTGCACTCTTCTTTAGATCCCCCTCTTGACAGAATGAAAATCATTCTTTGCAGAGAAATTTATTTTTATAATAGAAAAGAAGATGAAGTCCGGATATTACAGGGCCGAGCCGTTTTCCATAAAGAATGTGAATAAGATGCTTTACCAGAATACAGACATGGACGTGCAGGCGGCGCCTGATTTTTTCTATACGACGCCCGAAAAAACGACGTGTCGATCACTGGATCCTCGTCTTATCGATCCAAGACGCAACATCCACATGGAGCTGGACCGTCCGCCCTACCAGCCCAAGAATGTCCAGCCGTTGCGCAACATGTATACGGATTGCAAGACCAATGAGATCCGTCCCCGATATTACAATGGAGGATATGCATCGATCTACGGTGGCGATCTCCAATACTGGGTAGACCCAGACATGGCTCAATACTATGTCGCGCCCAACTTTGTCCTTCAGAATGCCACAGTTCCGTTTGTTTTTGAGGATCCAATGGGGGGGCTTGGTGCCCAGTATGATCGTGTCCCACTCTTTCAGAAGAATAATAATGTAGTGGAGTATTCGTTTGACCAGGATCAGATGGCCTTCCGCGAGGACATCATGTCCCGACAGACCCGATTGTGGAACAAGAACGATTACGGACAGTTTTATGGACATTTCCCACAGGCCAAGTGCACCGCATCAGAACGTAATAACACACTGTATTAAAGGGAAAAATTCAAAAAAAAAAAATTTTTTAATCTTGTCGCATAGTAGATAACGCAATGCCTTATATCTCCGCAGCGAACGCCAATTTTGGCGCTCTCCAACCCACTCCCATTGAAACAACGAACCGCATCCTCCAGGCGTCCAATGCCGGCGAAGCGGCCGTCAAGATACAAAATCTGAACGTTATTGTGATGGACGCGGTGACCGGTGCTACCATCATACCTCAAAATATAACGAGCAAGGTCAGTCAGGTATTCGTGGCGTCTAGCGCCACACCTACCAAGAAGCGTCCCGCCTACTTGTTGCACGTTACCGGATGGCTCAATTCATTCCCTAAAAATGGTATTCATATCGCAGGTGGATTCCCCTCCTCCACCACCTCCGCCACGCCTACCAGCCCCAAATACGTCGATCCTTTGGTCGCCACCTCTCTGAACGTCGGAAGCACCCTGACTGCGTATCCCACTGCCATCCTCTCCGGATCCAGCCCCGAGGTATATTTCCTCGAGGGAACCGCTGTCACGCTGATTGATGATTTCTCGACCGGTGCGGAGTTGTCCATGTGGGCCGTCAACTTGAAAAACATCTACCTTCCCACGACCGGCAAATTCGAGTTTGATCTCTATTTCTACCTCTTCCTCGTATAAAGAACTTTTTCATAAAAATCCATTCTTTTTATTATAGAATTGATTTTGCCTCCTCCATAAGAACCCTATAAAACAGAAGAAGATGATGAATAGCGAAACTCTTTCTTCGGCATCCTTCTTGATGTGCCTGAATGATACCTCACCCACCATCTTTTACCATCTGCGAAAAAACCTGATTCAATATTTAGGAAAACTGCAATTGCATCCTCTCATGTCCATGATCCGCATGCATCTCGACCGCAATTACTGTGATGTTTGCGGAGAATATATCTATAATCCCTTTTTTGATCGTCGGATACGACATTTTCACTCCAGACGCTACCGCCAACGACACATCCCTCTCCTGCAACAGCGCCTACGAATCTATAATAATCACATGATGGTGGAATTCGAGCGCCGATTTCCCCGTGTCATGACGCTGCCACTTGAAGAGGATGAGGATGAGGACATACTGTTTCTTCGGCGTGCCGCACGTATCCCCGCTCTTCAACTCTGGACCCTCGAAGAATGGAATCTCCTGTATCCATCAATGGCGTGCAATTTATATTCAATACGAATCCCTCGCACCATTATACCGATCGAAAATTCCCTGTTTATCCCCACCATGAATTTTGTCCGTGAGAGCGAAACGGCTAGTTTTGATAAAGACGAATCTTTTCAGATTTAACATCGAGTGTCTTTGTGTCAATCCATCGGACATGGAGAAAACAAGGTGTGAGATGTAGCGTTCCTGCATCGGGCATTTCTTCACCATGCCAGGCCACCTTTCCACGATCTTTAAGAATTTTGGTGATATAGAGAAGCCAATCGACGTATCCATAGAATTTTTCAATCCCATTCCCTACGATCGTCTTATGGTCTGGTTGGATCTGCCATCCACACCAAAAGAGAAGGCTGGGTGCGAGGTGGTGTATTATGATTCACAACATTCTTTTCATCGTCCAATACATACTTCTTATTCATACGTCTCTTCATTCTTCGTGTCGTTGCAAAGCCATGGAGCAATCGACGGGTGGATGAACCGTGAAAGAGCCCATTTTTTTATTACTGTAAAAAAAAATGTATTATTTCCAACATAAGTCTTTCAAGCAATCTCTTGGTAATACTTTCTCATACTGTCATAACCGACGGAAAACATGTCGAATTTTTCAGTGGTCGAGACATTCAGGAGAACGGCGGTATAAGAGGGAAGGTGCACATCGACAATATCCATCTTGGGATGGGTCTGTCGCATGCGTTCTATCATGATTTGTTCGATCCTATGGATAGGAATCAGAATGGTAGAGTAGATGTCGCTCACCACATTCTTATCCTCGTGGTCGGGACCGTGAGCACCGGATGTGAGCCGGATAGCAATGGCGGTATCTTCCGGCAGGATCTGGCAGATGGGGAAATTGTCGGCGACGCCACCATCGATATAGTGACAATCTTCATAGAGGAATTCATCAAAAAGAAAGGGGAGGCTGGCGCTCATGCGGAGGGCGGTCAGACAATTCATGTCCGGATGGGAGCGAAAAGAAATGTATTCCGGCGTTTGTGTGGTCTTGTTGTAGGTGCAGCATACCAATTCCTTGCCGAAGCGAGTATGGAGCTCCGAGAGTGTAATATATTTCTTAATCTTTTGGACCGTCATTTTTTCCAGCTGCTCCTGAAGGATCGAAAAAGAGACCGCGCCCATACCATTCATCACATTCATCACATCCAGGTTGGAAATCTTTTCAAAAAATCCCTTTTGCGACATGGACACCATGACCTCCGTGGGTGTGTATCCAATGCAAAGCAGGTAAGAAAGGATCGCACCGATCGAGGTGCCGATGAATTTTCGTATCCCCGCCAGTCGATTCTGATCCTGCAGATGCTGGATGGCACCCAGCAAACCAAACCCACGGATTGCACCGCCCGATAGCACCATAGTATCGTAATTCATGCTTGTATCGTTTTTCTTGTTTCACATCTCCTCTCTTTCTTAAATCATCATGGATTCATCAATAGATCGGCGCATTTCTGCATATAATGGATGGAATCATTGAATGGCACCAGAGCGCATGGATATGGAGAATATTTCTTTGTTTTCTTTGTTTTCTTTGGTTCCTTCACATATAGATAATTAAACCATGCAAGATCCTTTTGAGTTCCTTCTGTCATGTCAAAAAAGGGAAAATATTCGTCGAGGAGCCAATGAAGAAGGGTGTAGATTTCATTTCTGTTTCGATTCACATCAAACTCAAAATTAAATTGGAGGTTTTGATCGGGGTGTATACCATCCTCGAATTGTAATGGTTCGTATCCACCTCCCTGAAACATCAAAGAGGGTTTTATCTTGGATCCAAAAGCAGATACCTTTAATGTTACAAAGAAATATCTTACACCGCGAGTAAAGTGAAGTTTGACTTCATCACTACGATCTCGATGAGTCTTTGCTTGTTGACTAGGATCGAGATGCAGACAGATGGTATAGAGGATAGCCTTTTTTAATTCTTTCTTTGATAATTGTAGGTGATGTTGTTGGAGAAGAGCGGCTCGATTCGTCATGGCCAAATTCTTGATTGCAGCCGGTCCGGCAAATTGGGAAATCAGTGGTAGCAATTCACTGGGAAGTGGAGGTAGATTTCGATTGCTTGTTTTCATCCTCTTTGATGATGGCGACGACATTTCTTTCTTTTCATTGACATAAATATTTTTTTTTTTGTCGTCAATCATGAAAATGATTTGTAGCCAAAAAAAAATAAAGAAAAAAAAACAGAATCATGAGAATTGCACCGGTATTGATGTTCCAGACGACCTTTTTCTTGGATCCATTGTTCTCCTCCTATCGGCTGATGAAAGAGATCTCGAGGGTGGGGCGCATTGACGATTCGCACAATGAGAAGCATTCGAAAGAGGTCTTATTCTGGACGATCGACATCCTGAGGCATCCCAAGACAACCAAGGATCCGCTCAAGATCAAGATGGCGGCGCAGTGTGCTCTTCTTCATGATGCTCTCGATCGGAAGTATGCGACGGATTTCTCTTCCACGGTAAGTGACCATCTTCAACTCTTTCATACCGAGGACGAGGTGGAGGTGATGATGAAAATCATGCGGACCATGTCCTATAGCGAGATCCGCAAGAACGGCTTCCCCACCTGGATCCAGGACAGTCCTTACCAGCAGCTCTTTCATATTGTGCGAGAGGCCGATCTCCTGTCGTCTTACAACCTGGCGCGCATGGTGGAATACCGTCGACATTTGGGAGGCTTCACGGATCAGAAAATCAAGGATGAAATCATCGATTTATACGACAGACGCATGGGCCGTCTGGTAGAACACGGGCTCTTTGTTCTACCCGGATCAGCGGAGCGCGCCGCTCAATTGGATGGAATCGCGCGTGCAAAGCTGAGAATGCTTCTCACTCTTGAATTGCACGAGCAAAATCTGGATATTCTTCGTATGGTGAATCATCTCTCAATCTTTAGGCTGGTGGAAGAATTGAATGAGATTATGGAGGATTGTTGATGTAGGCGAGGAGGAGGCCGCGCCGCGGGGTATATTTCTCGGTCAGAAAGGGCGCGGCCTCGGTCTTGGTCAGGTAGAGGATCCGGGAAGGAATCTCCCGACCCAGGAGACCCGCCTGGACACCGATCTTGCGTGCCTCTTCCGGGGTCAGGATGGGGATGGGAAGGTCTCCAGTCATGAGACCAACAAGGAGGGTCGACATGCCGGATGTGTCGGGAAGCAAGACCCAGTGCGAGATACCGATCGGACGATGCTTCTGGTAAACATCCTCGACGTGCTGTGGATGAATAAAGATGCCGTTGGAGAGCTTGAAATGATCGCTGATCCGATCCTGGAGAAAGAGGTAGCCGTCCGCATCGATCTTTCCTCGATCGCCCGTCCTCATGTATCGGCAGCCATCGAGGATCAGGTAACGATGAGAAGGCAGGGAATCCACGACATTCTCTCCTCTGACGACAATCTCGTTGGTGGTCTCCTCGATACGGACATCGATCCCTGGAAGAACACGACCGACCGAACCGAGGCGTCGTGCGGAGGACGTATTCAGGGCGATCATGGGACTACATTCGGTCATGCCATAACCCTCATACACCGGAACATCGAACATGTCCTCAAATTGTTGGAGGGTGTTTGGATCGCTCCGCGCACCACCCACTGACACAGCACGTAATTGTCCTCCAAAGACCGCGTGGCCAAACAGCACGGAGCGAAGGGGGAGGCGAGAAAAGGGAAGGATTGGTCGGAGGATCTTATCCAGGACCACAGGCACGGCAAACAGGAGCGTGGGGCGCGTCCTGCGCAGATCGATGGCCACTGTTTCTAGGGAAAGAGGGAGATTCAAAGAGGCACCACGGGTGAGGAGAAAAAGGAGTTCACAGGTCATACCATAGGAATGGCTCCAGGGAAGGATGGAGAGAGAAGAATCCTCGGCACCGATCATGGATTCCGGCACGACACGATCGATCTGTTTCAGATTCGCAACAATGTTTTCCTGTCGGAGCGAGATGCTGCTCCCGCCACCGGAGCTACCCGATGTTAGGAGCGTGATCCGCCCGTCTCGAATCGGTTTTGAGGAGAAATCCGTAAACACAAGGCCCTCGGAAGAGGAAACCACCGCCGGCTTGAATTCGGCTATCCGTTTCTTGACTAATGAGACAACAGCCCGCGATGAAATGGGGATCACCTCCCGTTTGGCCATGAGTCCCGCCAACACATCGATCAACCACTCCTTGGAATTGGGATGGATCACCATCAACGGTCCCCGGACATTATGATTCTCCAGGACCTGCTTCTTCTTTTCGGCCTCTTTCCATATCTCGCCGTAGCACAGCATGCTCTTACGACTCCTGAATAAGACACGGTGCTCATGACGCTCAAAGAAAGGACGCAAAAACGGAATCAGGCGCATGCTTGCTTATTTATTTATTTTACGGATATACATGTTAAATTGAGATGGACGAAAAAAACAAAATTTTAAATAAAAAAAATATTGTAATGGATTAAAAATATGACAAGACCTCCAGCGAGTGCGCCTCTTGGTATCGCTTTCCTGGGGAATAATTCACGACGAGAAACATTAGCAAAGGTGCCAAAGAATACAATGTATAAAGATGAGGTTAAAAAAGAATATTACACAATGCCCATGCCGATGAGTAAAATGCCTATGAAATTAGGACTAGGTGGATTGGGGATGGGCAAGGTCTCAGGAATTGGTGGATTTGAAGAGCAAAAGATGAAACAAATACCACCAGAGCCACGTGAGAATTATACGACATTATCACCCGCCCAGAAGGCAAAGATTGAGAAGGAGATTGCGGCGTTAAAGAGCAAGTATTTAACGACGAAGAACGTAAAGAATTAAATATATTTTTTTATTTTGAATTTTTTTAATACAAAAATATTCTTGTATTGAATTAAAAAAATTAAATAATAATGACAAGACCTCCACCGAGCCCGGTTACTGGTGATAAATATTACTTAGGCAATAATAATTCAAACCGAAAAGTAGAAATCATCACAGAGAATTACATGACACTATCACCCGCCCAGAAGTTCGAACAGGATCTAAAGAATAAGCATGGAGGCGGAGGCGGAGGAGTTGGCGGAGGAGTTAGTAGAGGAGGAGTTGGTCGAGGAGGAGTTGTTCTTATTTAATGATGAAGAACGTAAAGAATCAAATGCATCTATTATCCAAGGAGATGATGGAAGAAATCTTTTTATTCGATTCGACCTTTCGAGAGAAGTGGCATTGGATCATGAACCAGATACGAAACATTCCATGGCGCAATACCCGATTGATCAAGGAACAACAGCGGATGATCGGATGCCATGTGATTGATTACGGTATTCTATGGATCACTGTTGCCTACCGCAACAAGCACTATCGTATTTTTCTTCCTCCCGACTATCCACTAGCATCTCCGATCGCCTATCTGGACACCCGGCGTCTCGCGGATATTGATTGGCTACCAACCGCGACCCTTGAGACGCTTGTGATTTCCTATGATGCGTGGAAGGATCCGGTCCAATCTGAATGCAAGGCTCTAAAAAAACTTGGGCAGATACAGTAAATACAAAAGCGGTCGTTCAAGACATTCTGGAACATGCTTGGGCAAAGAAAGCAATTGAGAAGAAGGTTTGAGACAATATTCACGACCCTGGTAAAGCCGTTCGTAAGTAAAATAATTGTAGGGATTGATGTAGGCCTGATAGAATTTTTTAGTAGGATCCGTAGGAACGGTAATCATAATTTTTATTGTATAGAATCTTTTTTGGGAAATCGAAAAAAGATTGATTTATTTCAATTGTTAAAGAAACATTTTGGGTGTGATTTTCTGAAGACTCTCGGCGACGGTAATGTAGCGGAAAGTGATCTCCTTGTCACCCTTCATCACGGTCTTGACATTCTTGATGCGCTTGACTTTATACATGTATTCCTTCTGACGACTGCCGGGGGTGGTCTCGCGAATCGTGATGATCAGGGTGCATTGTCCGCGGATCTTGGACATGGAACAGATCTTGGAGGCCGCCTTCTTGGCCGCCTCGACCGGTGTCGCATTGATAAAATGTCCTCCCAAATTCTCCTCTCCCTTCACTGTCCCATGGACCGTCGAGACCGCAATGACTGTAAAGGAACGCTTCATTCTTTTTATATATAAAAAGGATTTAAATAAATAATAATTTAAAAAAAATAATTTTTATTTTACGGTGGTGGTGGTATTGTTGATGTTGGTAATGATGTCATTTGTATACCTTGTGATGGAATAGCTGTTGATGGTGGTGGTGGTAGTGGGCACGGTGGTATTGCTGGTTTTAAATTTGTTAATTGTTGTTGAGTTGGTGCTCGATTACATTTAGAGGCATAATCACGTTTTAGATTTTGTTGCTGCTGCGCTCTTGTTGCTGATGCTGTTGTTGCTGCTGCTGTTGTTTTTGCTGTTTGACGCGCCTTAAAAATACCTGCGATGATTGCTACGATAATAATGATCCCGATGATAAGCCATATATACCATTTATTGTTAGATATACCCGTTGATGCTTTATTGTCATTCGACTGGGAGCTGGTTCCTGATTGCAGAATACTAGAAAGACTTGAATTGGTAATGCCGGTGGTGAATCCAGTATTGATGATATTATTCACTAGGATGGAGGAGCTATTCATTTGATCAATGGGCACACATCCAAAACATTGGCTAACTGCGGGGACGACGACAGTAGGACTTGTATCCGTTGCGGGAATGATGACTTGAGGTGATCCACACTGTAATAGAATCTCATTGTTACTGCTAAAATTATTCATGAGATCATAAAGAGCATCATTAATTTGTGTATTGGTCTGATTATCAATAGCTGAAATACTCGATATAGATGCGCTTTTTCCACCCTGGGCTACATTCCCGGTGCCTGTCGTGGAGGTTTGTGTGCTCGAAGCGACCTGATTGAGAGAATCAGAAATCATATTTGTTAACGCCAACGTATACTGAGTCGATAAATTATTCTCAATTTTGACTTTGGAAGCATTGGATTGATTGATTTCACAAGGCACCGACGGTGGACAGGTTCCACCTTGAGTGCAAGATACTCCGTTGGAATTATTACCTTCGCAAAAAACACAATAATTGGATGTAAATGAATTTGCACTTGAATTGGTTGTTGTCGAGGTAATGCTGGTATTATTACTGAGACAATTACAAATATTAGTGTCGGATTGATATTGATTATAGATGAGTGCTTCATTCTCACATCCGGTCTGTCCGGAAACCGCTGCCTGTGCGGAAGCCGAACCGAAAAGTCCCGCTGATATACTTGCGGCAACCGAAGCAGAAAAGGAGGAACAAGTGGTATCCATCCCCATAGCGGTCATGCATTGTTGGGCATTATCCTTGGTAAAAGAAGTGGGGGGTGCTGTAGTCTGTGTGCATGTAGTGATGTTGGAATTGACCGCAGGATCACCGTAATCAACAGTATTCCAATTAGAGGAGGGTGTAAAGGAGATCGGTGCGATGGTGGTGGAAGGATAGCTTGTAGTGGACATTTTTTTATTTGAATCAATAATAAAAAAAAAAGATAATTTTATGAACGAATGATTTCAAAATCTGGGAAAACAGAATGAAAGTCATGCATCGTGCCACCGCATTCGAGGTAGACAGAACGACGCGTGCGCGCGTGCCGACGCAATACGTGATTCTTGTCGACAATATCCATCACAATCGGCACCACATCCGGTCGGCGGAATACACGACCAAGATACTGTAGAAAATATTCCTCTGTATCACAGGCCAAAATGAGCATGTCGAGGCGGTCATGGGAGAATCCCGTCCCGACCTTCTGGATGGAGGCGATAAGGATGCGAGCCTCGGGATCGTATTCCGTCTCGCTCCCTTTCAAGGTTGTGACCGTCGCCTCGGGAGAAGAAATAAGATCCCGGAGTGCGACGATGTGCTCCACGCGCTTGCAGAGGATGAGGATGGAGCGCTCCCTGAAAAACAGGCAGAGGCGGCGGATAAAGTCATTGCGCCCCAGATGGTCCATCTGAGCCTGGAGCACAGTGTTCCACATGAGCTTTCCTCGATCATCCTTCTCGCCTTCAATGACAATCCCCGTCTCGACCGCATACACCGCATGGTGTCTCTGGAGATTCCGGACAATCCTGGCCTCGCCAAAATAGAGGTCCAACAAGACATCCAGGCCGTCTGGGCGGTAGGGTGTGGCACTCAATCCAATGAGGTAGCGAGGCGCGAGGTAGGCGAGTGATCGGACAAAGACCTGGGTGATCATCATATGAACCTCGTCGACGATGACGGTGCCGATCGCATGGAAGTCTTCCGCTGACCGCTTGGGAACATTCAGTGCATTCATAATGTAAAAATCCACACCGTCCTCCATCTCATCCTTGGATTCGACAATCTGGACCCGGACCGTGTCTGAAAAAAACCGGAGGATGCTCTTCTTCCACTGGTCCATGAGCACCACGCGATTCACCAGGATCATGGTCCGCATGCCGATTTTGGAGCACATGGACAGCGACGTGATCGTCTTGCCTCCACCCGGATAGACCGCAATCAGGATGGATCCCTGGCGGTTCAGGTGCTCAATCGCTTCTTTCTGGATGACCTGTTGCTCCGGACGTAGATTGCCAATAAACCTGGAATGGGTCGCTGGAAATTCCTCCCTCCCGCGCCGATGTGGTCGATACTGTTCCCGTGCCATCGCCCATTGAAAAGGCAGTGCGATGCGGTCACGAGCATCCACACGGTAAGCCGCCACCTCCTTGACCTGTCGAAAGACATTCCTAGGATCCGCCTTTTCCTTGACTCTCAATTGCTTGTCAATCTGCTTCCTGGTCTTGATCTCGATGGTGCCGAGAGGCACAAGGATTGACATCTATTCTTTATTTCGTTTCTTTCTGCGACCGATAAATCATTTTATGATGAATAATAAATTTCAAGGCCATACATTTCAAACCAGCTGGCAGGAGCGATCGTTTTGGAAGAAGAGGGAGGAAACGTAGGTGTATTCGGGAGGATCTGAATGGTAAGTTGAGACATGGTGGTGGATGACCCAAGAACATAATTGAATGTCTCTGCAATGGCCGTCGAAATGCTATTGTATAAAGGAATCGTCGCACTGTAGGCACCGCCTTGGATCAAGACCGACATGTTTTCTGGACTTGCATAATTGACATAAGAAAATAAGATTTTCGAGACGGTATAATTGTTGTCGAACGAAATGGTCAGTGTATTGCTCTGGTTGGGTTGAACCTCGAAATAACTTCCCGAATTGGTTCCATTCGTGATCGTGGGTGGAGGACTATTATTCTGAATCAGAGGCGATACGGTGCTGCCTCCCCAATTCTTATAGACATTATCATAGGTAATGCTGGTAATGGCACTTGCAGGCAATAATTTGCTGATTTGTCTTGGTGTTGATATTGGTGTTGGTGGAAGAGTGGTAGTGGTAGGATATCCATTGTTTAGATTGAAGTAATGATCTCTCATTCTTTTTTATTATAAAAAAAAAGAAAAAATTATAAAATAAACAAACAAATATGAATACTACTACTTCTACTGCCATGCTGCTCGTGGATGTTCGTTCGAGGTGGTTCTATCTGCCCATGGTGCTTGCGATTGCATTGATCTCCGGTTACAGCAGCCTCTCCCCCTGTCACAAGGAGATTGATCGTTTTGTGCAGAGCCTAAATGAGAAGCAACGGGAGCTCTATTCGGAAATCAAGAAGGAACGCTACAACATCTTCCAGTCCTCTGTTATGACCGCCGTATTCTTTGCCTTTTTATACACGATTTATACCATCCTGATGGGATGCCGCCATTGGTATCATTTTTTCGCCAATTTGTTATTGATTGTATTGGGCACGGTCTACGTGTTGTATATGGTGACCCCCAAGAAGAGGTGCATGCTCAAGGAGGGACAATTGACCGTGAAGGAGACAGAGGAGTGGTCAGACATCTACCAGTGTATGAGTTCTCACTTCTGGGTGTCTTTTATGTATGGCCTGGTGGGTTCGATCGCCCTGTTCGTGCTGATTGACATCATCGCACCTCCCCACAAGATGGCGCTCTCGATGCCCGTAACCTCTCCGGTGCCAAGCATTCAGAAAGTATCCAAATCAAAATCCAGATCGAAAAAAGAGAAAAAATGAATCTTGAGGCATATGCATACTAGATAAAAAAAGTAATGTGCCGTCGTCTCACCAAGAAAGAGATTGCCAAGATTGTGGACGATCTTGGAAAGGATATCAAGGTATCCTCGGAGCGCATGAAGGAAGAGATGTTGAGCAGGCATCGCAAACAGGTGCAGGCGCAATTGGAGGAGATCGAGGTCTATCCCGAGGTGATCCCTGAATTGGCCCGAGAGATCCACTCGAATTTCTACAGCACCATGGTGGCGCCGGGAGAGAATGTGGGTGTGCTCTGTGCGCAGAGCATCGGCGAGAAGCAGACCCAGTCGACACTGAATTCCTTCCACGCGGCAGGGATCGCGGTCCAGATGGTGCTGACCGGGGTTCCGCGTTTCATGGAAATCCTGAATGCCACCAAGGATCCCAAGGTGTCGACTTCGCGCCTCTATTTGTCCAGTAAGGACGATACACTGAATTGCGCCAAGGCGATACGCAAATATATTGGTCCCTCGCTGGTCCGTGTGACACTCCAGGACATCACCACAAGCAGCACGATTTTCCTACAACAAAAGAGCGAAGAGATCTGGTATCATCCGTTTTCTCTGCTCTATGGTAATGAATTCAGAGAATACGACCATGGGATCAGCATCCAGCTGGATAAGAAGGTGATCTACAAGCACTCGATATCGATGACACGGATCAAGAAGAGCCTGGAGTCGGCCTTCCAGGATATCCGGGTGGTGTTTTCGCCTCTGCATATCGGCCAGATCGACATCTTTGTGGATGTGGCCGATGTAGAGATGCCCGCAGAGCCTTCGCTCTATGTGAATGAAAACAATTACATCGAGATTTATCTGCGCGAGATTGTGCAAGAGAAGTTAAAGGATGTGGTCATCTCGGGGGTGGTGGGTGTGCGAGAGTATTTTATCCAGAAGGACAATGATAAGCGGTGGTATGTGGAGACGGTCGGGAACAATTTCATCAGCCTGCTGGGGAATCGATTGTTCGAATTCGGGACGCTGGTCAGCAATAACATGTGGGATATTTTTAATTGTCTGGGGATCGAGGCCGCGCGTCAATTCTTATTTGAGGAGCTGTGGAACCTGGTGACGAGCGACGGGTCCTTTATTAATCCGTGCCATGTGATGCTGCTGGTGGATATTATGACGCATCATGGAAGTATCGTCTCCATCTCGAGATACGGGATGAAGAAGGAACAGACGGGTGTGTTGAGCCGTGCCTCCTTTGAAGAATCCACCGACCATTTCCTGAATGCGGCCTTCTTCTCGGAGAAGGAGCCGATCCGGGGCGTCTCCGCCTCCATCATCTGTGGGAAGCGATCAAGGATGGGGACCGGCCTGTGTGATCTCAGGATGGACCTGTCCATGATCGGTGAGCATCAGAAAGAATGAATAAGGATGAAAAATAATTGTAATAGTAATAATAAAATGTTCCACCTTTTTATTATCTCGAGTCTGAATGATCCCATCTATCGCAAGGTCCACCGGAAGCGACGGGAATTACTGAAGCACTACAATATTTCCTACAGTGTCCTGATCAATCATCCAGAATCGGATCTGGACGACAAGGAATCGACGACGCTGATTCCTCTGGAGGAGGATGAGATCCTGTATAATGGACAAGGATACAATCCGTTCATGGCGCAGAAATTCCTTCTGGCGGTCAAGATGCTCTTCCGATCCTATCCTAATTTCGAGGATGTGCCCAATTACATTATAAGAACGAATGCCACCACCTATGTCCATTACCCATCTCTACAAAAGATGCTGGAATCACCGGAATTTCCGAGCGAAAAAGTCCTGGCGGGTCCTCATTGGCATGATGATCTATTCGTGCAAGGAATGATCATGATTTTTTCCAAGGATGTTCTGAAGAACATGCTGGAAGACAGTCGGATGTATGATAAGAGCATTATGAGGGATAATGACGATGTGAGCTTATCGGTGTTGAGTCGACCTTATTGTGATTGGCACTACATTTCGCACCATCTTACCATGAACGAGGAGGATAAGATCGATACACGAGGTGTCTACCAGCTCGAAAAGATACAACCTCGGGAGAATAATAAATGGATTTTTCGCATCGCTCATATGGAGGATCGCAATATGGACCTTGAAAATTGGGATCTACTCCTGGCATATTTCAATGAAGACCATCTAGTATCGACTGCATCCTCAGGACCAGAGCCAGACTCCAAATCATCATCATGGCGAGATAACATTAAATGGTGGTGGTATTTCATCCCCCTCCTTGTTCTGTTGGTCTTGATCTTGATCTTCATCTTGATTATTGTATTGAATCGCTAAAAAAAAGTAAATTTTCGAGGTTCAAAGTAGGTCCCGTTCTTTCCACAGAATTCTTCGTGCTGTCGGGCCTGATCCACAGGGAGCATGATGTTCTTGCCCCGCTCCCGGCGATCAAAGAGCTTGCAACGAGCCATGACATAATAACGGCATTTTGAACATGGAGGAGTCACAGGATTCAGAAAAAAAGCGCCATTATAACCCATGAAGAGGGTTGTTGTGAATAGCACGATCCACAGTCTCATTTTTCCTTGATTTCAATCCAATGTTTAGATCATTTGTATTTTTTTACAGTTCAACAAATACTGAAATGTTGTGAAATAAATTCAATTGAAATTCAAAATCGAATGAAAAAAAAACTATTTTTTTTCATGAATAAACAAAACTACCACATTATACAAATGACACCGAAGCCGATTCTAAACTTTGCAGAAAAGCAAATTCGGGAGATGACAAGTATGACGAAACATGTATTACCGACAATATTAATAGTTTTCCTATTCATTGTTGTGCATCTCATCATTTCCATTTATATGGAGATCCGATCCTTTACCGACAAAGACGAAGAAAGGAAAGACAAGGTATGTTGGTTCTTATCAATTGTTGTTACATTTATTTCCTTATTCTTACTAATTTTCAAGTTATACATACCTATTAGAAAATATAAGGATGTTAAACAATTTGATCACAGTGGTCCGCAAATATTCATATCATTAATTATTATAATTCTTCTTTTGATACATCTCGTCATCTCCGTTCTAATGGATATCCGAGCCTTTAAGGATAATCAAGAATGGAAAGATAAAACAGGTTGGACATTGTCTATCGTCGTTATATTCCTTTCTATGATATTAATGTTTTTTATGGTCATGAGGCCTATGTATAGAATACAAAATTCCGAATAGAAAGTGTGATAGACAAATTTGAGCATAGCAAGGATCTGGAAATTAATGGATGTATTTTATTTCAACTTTTTCTGAATAAGTTCGAGAATAACAGCATTTGAACATGGATTCAGAAAAAAAGCGCATGTTGTGAATAGCACGATGCACAGTATTTTTTACAAATTATATTCTTTATATATTTTAGATCTATGAAAATATACGATTTGAATAGTGGTGTTTCACGATGTATTGGTCAACATTTGCTGAAATGTTGTGAAACAAATTCAATTGAAATTCAAAATCTTTCTTCTCAGATATGTGGAACGGGTTATAATCTACAAAATCTACCTTTCGTTCCACTATCATCATCCAATAGTTATTTTTGTATTCAACGACACGGAGGACGAAAAGCAAGTTCGCTGATAACGAGTGATACTTATAATAATGTGCGGACATCATTGTTAAATGGTTTAACAGTTGAGAATGAATGGTTGCCGACCGATAATATTCCCGGATATCCCCATGTCTCAACAAACAATTCACAGAGTGTTCCAGGAGTCTACACGGAACCCAATGGTTCATTAAACACAAATGTATGGGCACCGGTGGATTCAGGAGACACTCGTCCGCTCAGCGCAGGCGGATTCTTGGGTCTTCAGGCTTTTTATAGCCGGTTGAAAAATTATCTGCCTCAGACCTATACGTTTCAAAGAGCCAATTCAACCATAAGAACAGTTCAGACGGCCTCTACCGCGTTTACCACATTGGGATTATCTTCCTCCTTTACTATCACAAATTACAATGTCGGAGCGATCCTTACCACCTCCCCGGAACAAACCAACGACTATGTATATATGGGAAGCAATGGCACTCGAGGAACAAAAGGAACTTCCAATACATCCTACGGAACCCAAGGGAACACAAACACGGCGATCATGAATTCCAATGGTCTTGATGGTTTTATTGTGGCGAGGACGACGACGGCAAGTTATAATAATGGTTGGGCCTTACAAACTCCTATACAAAAAACGAACCATCTAAATTGTGCTACCAAAATTATTCAACGCTGGTTCGATTACCAATCCGTGAATGATACAAATGAATTGGAATTCGATATAGTCGCTAATTTTACAACAATGGTGGATTGGATTCTTCAACAATACATTGATGGTGGGCAATGGGTCACAAGCGATCCAACGTCTCCCAATTATCTATCTCCAGAGGAATATATTGTGCTTCTCAATGTATATTTTTCATCGTGTCAAATGGCGGGCTCTAATTTATGGAATTCGATTGTTACTGGTAATACTACCTCCAGTCCCAATCCAAATAATATGTATCATAATTTACTAGATTGGTTCAATCAAACAGGAACCTATTCAATCGGAGGAAATGGATTTTATATAGCCCACGATACAACGATTTCTGCATTATTAAGCGCATTAGATATTTCTTTGATCAGTCATATGATGGGACCTGCAGTATTCCCTGTTTCTACAATGATTATTTTCGAGCGGTCCGTATCCAATGGAAGCTCGATCGTAAAAGGCTGGGCCTATCTTCCGAATCCGGACCAAAAATATTCTTCCCAAGGATTAAATATTGACGTGTCTTATCTTGTAAGTGCATCAACAGCCTCACCATTTTTACAATCAAACATAATCAATTATACTCCAACCTATATGTAATATATAATTCATATTTGTGAATGTATTATTTTTTTTTCTTTTTCTTCAAAATAAAAAAAGAAATGGAGTCTATATCTGCCATGTATGTCAAGGGGACGGACCCTTCCACAAAATATTCCGACCTGATGTGTTTGGACACGGTGATTTCAATTATGTTCCATTCCATCCTCTATCTTATGGTATTCTTGATTCTTTTTGCCGTCATGACAAATACAACAATGAAATTCAAATCGGCCATCATTTTGTGGCTGATTCTTGTGCTCATCATGATCATCGGTTATCCCATCCGTTTGATGCGCGCCAAGCAACTGATGGCCATCACCAAGAGCAAAAAGGAGACGCAGGATATCATGAACAGCGCCTACGCCTGCTGGTATTTCTTGGGATAGAACCTATCTAAAGGATACTGAAAGAATAATAAAAAAGATGGCCAAAACTAAGAAGACAGAGGCGGTCGCCTCTCCAGCACCCGAGGCGAGCATTGTTACCGAGCAGCCCGTGGCTGTGGTAAAGCCCAAGGTGAAAAAGACCAAGACGACGAAGCCCAAGGCGGAGGCGGTTGTGATTGCGGCTCCGGTCGAGGTGGAGATCAAGGAGGAGGTGGTGGAGGAAATCAAGACCGAGCCTGTGATAGAGGTCAAGGAGGAGGCGGAGATCGAGATCAAGGAGGAGGTGGTGGAGACAGAGACCGAGGTGGTGGCGGAAGAGGCCGATGCGGAGATTGTGGTGGAGACCGAGGAGGTGGTGGTAGAGGATGGCAAGCCGGTGGAAAAGAAAAAGAGGAAAGTGGTGACCAAGGAGAAGCTGATCCTCTCCATCGACGAGCTCCAGAAGGATTTGATCCCTGTTCTCGAGAACGGGCATAAGAAGCTACTCAAGAGTTACAAGACGATGATCGCAGATGTTTATCGTATCATGAAGATCAAGACAACCCAGAAGAAGGCCAAGGACGCGACCAATTCTGGATTCATGCGTCCTGTCAAGCCCAGTGTGGCGCTCGAGAAGTTCCTTTCGACACTGGGAGATGAGGATAATGTCAAGCCACTGACCCGTGCCCACCTGACCACACTCATCTGCAAATACATCAAGGAGAAGGATCTACAGAATCCCAACGATCGTCGCATCATCTTTCCCGACGAGGAGCTCAAGACGCTCTTCCAGATCACCGAGACAGACACTGAGCCTCTGACCTATTACAACATCCAGAAGAGGATCCAGCCCCATGTGAGCCGTATCGAGGAGACAGAGGTTGCCTAAAGAATAATAGGAGTAATATATTTTTTTTTTCAAATGTGAAGGAAAAAAAAAAACAGATAGGATTAGAAGATGAATGTTACCGCTTTTATCGGAATGTATCCAAGAGATTGAACATAGAATCCCCGAGGTCCATCTGAAGGAGGATCTTTTTCTGGGAGGGGATCGATTCAATATTTCCGAGGACGATTTTCCCGACGGATCGTGCATGATTTACGGCATCTACCCGATCGGTGGGTATCAAAAGACGCGATATTACATCGCGCTTCGTTACCGGGCACAGCGAGAGGTCGACGGGATTTACAGGAACCGTTTGATGGTGATCAGCAGTCCCTTTGGAGACGAGATTTTTTTAGACAAAGACTGGGCGTGGCGGGACATGATGCGATACATGATGGAGAGACATTCTTCTCGTCGCTCTCCACCCTTCTGGGATGAAAAGCACGGGGAATTCTGCACACCGATCTTCCGGAAAGAAATAGAGCACGATGACGAGATGCTCCAGCGACTAATGGTCCTGCTTCCCTTGTCGGAAGAGACCCAAGGGTGGCTGGATGCTTTCCGTCAGGATCAAGACATTAAGAAAGGAAGCAAGACATATCGTCGTGCCCGTAACAGCACGTGCTCAGATGCGATCCGTCTGCTTCATTATCTTCTGAAGACGAACCAGCCTCTGGAGGTGATGGAATTCAAGACGCCTCATTATTATCTGAAAAAACAAGAGGCGGCGGAGGTGGAGTGGTGGAATAAACCCAAGCATCGTCTAGTGGCTCAATTATTTTCCACCACCATTAGATCTGATCGATGAATTCCTTGTAATAATCGGCGTAATCCTTGGGATTTCTACCAGTGCAGGCAATCTCGAGTCGTCCTGCGAGACGGCTGCAGGATTGGAATGGAAGAAGGACATAGAACAGTCCATTCAGGGCGCCGTTGCCCATCTTCTCCAAGACGAGCCTCTTTGGGTCTTGTTGGACACGATATCCATTAAGGAATCCGATGGTCCATAGCATAGAAACAGGGGGAACAATATAACGGCGAATTTCAGGCCACATTTGTGTGTTTAATTATCTTAATCGGGAGTAGGCTGAAAATCATTTTTTTTTGGAGAGAAAAAAAATGAAATCTGCTGAAAAAACAATAATCATAAAAAAAGAGATACACATAAACATGGAGTATGATTACATCATCCAGACCAATGATGGGAAAGAAATCCCGATCCGTAAGACCGATCTGGAAAAGTCGGAATTCATCCGGACGGTGATGGAGAGTTGCAGCGAGGACGACAGGACGATCCCATTGCCGAACGTCTCTTCCGAGACGCTGGAGAATGTGCTTTGTTTCACAAGACACTATGAAGAGGCACCCATGAAAAAGATACCCAAGCCGCTGCCCAGTGCGAATCTCGAGGATGTGCTGGATCCGTGGTATGTTAAATACATTACCTCGATCGGATTGCAGACGCCGCTCTACGACCTTCTCCGCGCGGCAAATTATCTGGACATCCCCCCGCTACAGGACATTGCCTGCGCGCGTGTTGCCAGCCTCATACGCGGGAAGGATGCGAGCGAGATGAAAAAGGTGCTTGGGATCGAATAAATAATTATTCTGGATAGCTTTCATGGCGATCATGGACCATGCTGCCCACCAATTGGCGAATCTTATCACGCTGGTCCGTCATGGAAAAAACGTGCTCCCGATCCCCGTAGCGATCAAAGACCGGGACCGCGCTTCCCGCCCCTTCTCCATCAAATCCTCCTTTGGGAAGCATGGTTTGTGTCTGGTGGCTATCGCGGGACTGGATCGAGTAGATGTCGCTCGTCGCCTCAATCTGTCGTGGATCGATGGCACTGGGTGTAGATTCAATGGAAAGGACGCGTCGACGCTGATGGGGCAGATCCTCGGGCATGACGGTATGAGAGAAAGGCGACTGGGAATTAGTAGTGACGGAATGGATCGGCGTCCTTTTTTGGTTCTCGAGACGCACTGTCGCATCCTGGAGAGTGAGATCCATAAAGGTTTTCTGGGTATTGTGGCTCTTGACAAGGATATCTTGCATGGGATGAGAGAGGACGTGATCATCATTGATCTTCTCACCGCCGATCAGGGTTTTGTTAGTGGTCGCAGTGCCTGTGGTTTTTGAGAGGAGCGTCCGATGAAGGACCGCATTGTCCAGATAAGGCGGGGCGATGTCCTGTGTCTTGACGGCCTGTGCGGCGACATTCAGCTTGGGATTCATGGTAAAGGTGGTTGTCGAGGAATCGGTGGGCATGGCACCACCCTTCATCTGTCTCGATGATTCAGCCGAATAATGAAGAGGATCCTCGTGGATACGCCCGCCGTCCATGCTGTCGGCGATCTTGGAGACATGGATCGATGCGGATGAATGTGCCGTGACATTCTTGGGTTGAGACGGATTTGGTCGGTATTCTCTGGACAAATTCTCGTGTTCGAGAAGAACCCGCTTATTGCCCGTCAGATTGCTCTTCCCGGTGGCATGGAGGGGAGTGGCAATAACGGATTTGCGATCGACAGTATCCGTATCCATATCCTGTTTTAGAAAGACTGATGTGGGCACGGTCTTGACTTTTTTGTAGAGGAAATCCTTGGTGGGTATGTTGTTCGTATCGGCGTCGCGGAACGGGTGCTGGTAATTTTCGATGGTGCGATTGGTTCGCGCGATGCATAGATACTTGTCTTTATTGATGAATTTATTGAGATCGACATTGTCGACAGAGGGACCACCTGTCTCGCGACCCTTGTTGGTAAAGGTATTGTAAGCAAGCTTATTCAGCTGGATCTGTTTAGGATCCTTGGTGAGGAAATCGTTGTCGTTATAAGTAAGACGGTCGTTGCTGAAACGAGACGATTGGACAGGGACATGGAGCACGGAATCCTGGATTCTTCCGCCGTCCATGGAGGAAAAGCCGCTGTTGTCGCCATCCTGTTGGGAAGACGAGAGGGGTGTATGGACCGAGATCGTCTCGCGCCCCTCGAGCACGCGTCTGCCGTCCATGCTGGTAAATTCCTTTTCGGCGGATTCGCCTCGATGATTGCCACCTGGATTGGTGCGCGCGAGGACATCCCGCTTCTCGAGAAGGATGCTCTTCTTTTCAGAGCCGGTGTCTCTCTCTTCGCGGAGCGAGGTGCGAAAGGGCTGCGCCTTGGGGGCCTGAGCCGAGAGAGTGGGCATGAGATCCGAGATGTTGCTTCTTGGGGCATCGCGGATTGCCGTGAGATCGTCTTTTTGGGAATCGCCCTTGTTGGTAAAGGCGCTCGTGTGGATAAGATTCTGTTGGATGCATTTTTCTGCCTCGTTACAGGAAGAGGCCTGCACCAGGTCGGGAAAAGACGGATTGGTATAGGAATAGAACCAATTCCTGGGCAGACGACTGAGTGGCAGCAGATCCTCCTGTCGCAGGACGGGAGGACGGACGTTCTCGACCTTGTAGGGAAGAGAGGCATTGGTCTGATTGCCAAATACATTGCCACCGCCCGAATTATTTGAAAAGTTGTCGTAAGAGACAGAAACCATGGGATTGACACCCCGGGCGTAGACATTAATCATCTCACAGATCCGATCCCCGGACTCGTCCTGTGCCTCGAGGATGGATTGCGTGTCGCCCACCTTGTCGATCCTTCGGGTGTAGAGAGATTTGTATGGATCCTTGAGGATATTCATGTTGGTGCCCCACATCTCCACAGAGGGTAGCGTGACCTTGGCAGAGGTCCGAAGACCCGAGTAACTCAATCCTCCAGCGCTCATTTGAAAAGTAGATTGTTTACTCTTATCACAATTTTTTCTTTTCTATAAAATTGTGATTCTTTTATTATGATGTTTATGTATTACTCGTTATTATTGATGGTGTTGATGGTGGTGCTGGTGATGATGGTGGTGCTGGTGGTGGCTTTTTAAAGAGTATATAATATACTATAACACATAAAATTATACCGAGGACAAAAACACATAATCCAATCAGAAGCCATTTTTTATTTATCGGAGAACGAGTGGATGATGATGATGATGGAGCAGATGGAGCAGATGGAGCAGATGGAGCAGAGGTTGGAGAGGTTGGAGAGGTTGGAGATACAGAAGAAGATGGAGAAGATGTAGATACAGAAGAAGATGGAGAAGATGTAGATACAGAAGATGGCGTGCCAATATAGGTAGTAGTATTGGTAATGGATTGGGTGCAATTATCACCCATGCTACCAACATTTATAGTCGATCCAGTGGCAGTGATCTGATTCAGACAAATTTGTAGGTTGGTGGATGGACATGCCTTTTGACCTGCAGATGCAATATCATTTATCGCGATATTCGAGGTGCAAGGAGAATAGCTACAATATGCCAAAGAACTGACTCCTGGTGGTAGGCCTGATAGTTCGAGTGCATTATCTATCGCTTTATAATATTGTGTGAGAACATATTTAGGCGGATAGCAGTAGCAAATGGAAGGCACATTCTCCGCATAGGTATATGGAGAGTCACTATTGACGGGGTCGACATAGAAGATGGAATTGGCGCATTGTGAGGTAAGGAAGGTGCCGTAATTATAGTTCTGGTTGATATTCTGATTGGAATAGAAATCCAAGCATTCCATAGTGCCCATGACCGACGCATTATCACAATAGGACATGTAGGCGGGCACACAATTATTGGTGGTATTCGAAATACTCGCCGCAACATTTCCTGTGGTAAATCCACAATACTGGTTGCAGGGAGCGCTCGTCAGATTCGAAGCGGAGGAGCTGCAGAATTGAGTAAGGATCTGGTTGATGTAAGCGATATTATTTTTGGCCATGCTAGTTGAAGTGACTTGTGCATTATTCAGATTGTTAATAGCCGTGGTGCTGATAAAGGTGTTGATTGCGTTATCAATCTGTGCGCTCGTCGTGAAATCCGCGGAATTATAGTCGACCGAAAATACAGAATAAGAGGGCATAGATGAAGATGAAGTGGTCGATCCGCTCGAATAATAAAAAGAAGACCATGTCGGTCCGGACGTCGGTGAGGGATTGGTGACATAATTGGAAGACGTGGGTGTATAACAATTATAATTATAATTACAGGTCGTATTTTGATTAAATCCACAATTTCCTGATTGTTGGTATGGATAGCCAGCGACGCTACCTCCAGTGATAACACCAAGCGGCAGAGTATAATTTGCACAAGCTGTTCCTGTGTGATTACTACTGCTGCATGTTGCTGTCTGACCAGCCGCAATACTTGTGCTGTTATTACAACATTTATCCCACCAACCACCCGATTTAATCGTGTATAGGGAATTACAATTGGTCGAACCATCGCCATAATAAGCAAACGTATCCGTGCCACCGCATGTTTGTGTTAATAATTCATTCGTAGCAGGGGATGCAACCCAATTACATTGTTGACTCTGGGAAGTAGATGTAGTATTACTAGTAGTTTGAGGAAGTTTAATCGCAAACCAAAATGTGATCGTCGTCATGAAAATATATGTATTTTATTATTTATCAGAAAAGAAAAAATAATAATATTATATTAACGATTGGTGTCTGGGTGGTCCATGTCGCGGACATAGGTATTGTTCTCCCAACGAATCAGGGTCTCGTCCTGTCGTCCGTGATATTTCTGTGCCTGGAAGAACATGATGTTTTTCAACGCATAGACCGGATGCTCTAATTGTGTCGAGGCCATGATCAGATCGTGCCAGACATGCTCCATCCTTCCCAGCACCTCCAGATGCTCTCGGATCCGCGTGGCAATTTTCCGGATATAGTCTTTGTCCACAAATAAAATGGAGTGTCCCGACATCATTCCCCGCACCCGCACCAGATTATTGTATGCAGCATCATCACACGATGTAAAATCTTGAGGATTTATGGATCGTATATGAAATCCAAATCCTACTGTAAAATATGGATAGGGATAGACCGTTCGGCAGAGTCCCAGATATACTGCACATGCATCCTGCGGAATGGTCAAGGAGGATATAAAGTGATAAATGTCGATATCATCCTCCAAGATGATGAAAGGTTCTCCAGAAGATTCCGATTCCAGAATCTGTAGCACGGTCCACGACAGGCTGTTGGTTGTGGAGATGTTGGGAATGCTCCTCACAAATTCAATGCGAGAAAAACCCCGATCCACCAATTGGATGAAATTTTCTTCAAGTCGCTTGCGATAATGTCCCGTGCCGGGTGAGATGATGTAGATTTTCGTCTTCAATAAATCAATCTCCATGTCAATATACTTTATCTTATGTCATCTAAGGCCTTAAAGGAGATGAGATTAAATATATAAAAAATGAAGATCGTGAGTGTGATGGAGATCAGGGACGAAAAAGGAATCATGCTGCAAACGGTGGGACGACCATATTTTCACGAGATTGCATGTGAGTGTCATCCCTCGAACTATCAGATACAAGAGGAGTGCGAGGCGCGATTCCTGGAGAGGATCGAGCAAGACATGCGGGCACACACCTCGATTCCGGAGGACTACCATCTCCTCCTCCAGTGGCAGTGCTCTATTAACGAAGACAATCACTGCCGGTGTGGCGACGTTATGATGATCAATCATGCTTCCGCAATGGATGCTTGATTTTGACTGATTCCCAATAGATAATCTCTCGGTCGCCATCGAGTGCGAGAAAGGGATGCATGGGATGGATTCGTGTGTTGTATTCATGTTGGAATGTGGCGATGAAGAGAGGACTGCGTATTTTCCATTGATAGAGCTCCAATCGATTCTTCTCGTCAATGAGGACGAGCGCGTCGGGATTGACAAAGCATATTTTATTCAGCCGACGCGGCATCGAGATCTCGTTCCATTCGCTGATATTATTCTTGCCCGAAAAGACCAGACCGAGCTCAAAGATCGTGAGACGATTGCTCCCGATCGCTACCTGGCAAAGAGATGGTGTGGAGGTATGAGAGATGCTGATGGAAGTCGGGATGTCGCCGGACAGATGCGGGATAGGCACGTGGGCTTTTTCGGCCACCCTCGAGTCCTTCATCATGAAGATGTGCAATTTCCAATCCTTAAGGAGAACAAACAAGAATTGACCATATTCACACGCGGTCGAGATCATCGCATCTCGATCAAAATCAAGGCGCGACGCCATGCTGGTATTCCCATCGCTCGTAAACATCCAATGATTCGAAGAGATTCGCACATAGGTGGTGCCCACCATCCCATGGAACATGGTCATGTTGGTCCATCGGTGCACACCAAGAAGAATTGGTGAGTGGATGTGGGAAGAATGAGTCGGTGCGAGGTCAAACACAGACGTGACCTGATCGCCATTGGTCCGATCCCGCGCATCCAAAAGAAGACGGGATCGAACAACCTGGAGAGTCTGAAGGGTGGTCTTGGGAGGCGTGAGAGGAAACGCGGCCATGGGTTCTCCATTTTTTACAAAGTAGACAAGCCCCTTGCTCGAGCCGGTAATCAGGATGTTGGGCTTCATCATCCCCACACCACGAGGAAAATCGCCCGGAGGACGCCATTCTCTCTGAACCATGCGATAGACCGACGCCGAAAAGGCATGGCTCCCCTGCAACCATCCCAGAATAAAAAACAGGGTCCTCATGATTCTTTTCTCAAGGACCGTCCAGCGACTTAGATAATAAACAATGACGATTTTTATTATTATTTTTTTAGATAATAAAAATGGTCAATAAGCCAATTGTTCTGGAGCTTTTTAGTGGCACGGGTTCATGGGGCAAGGTATTTCGAAAAAAGGGGATGAAGGTGACCTCGGTCGACATCCTGGAGAAATTCCAGCCCGACATTGTGGCCGACGTGCTGGACCTGGACTACAAGAGTCTCCCGGTCCCCGATCTCATCACGGCCTCGCCCCCATGCAATTCCTTTTCTAGACTGGCGGTGACCGCCAAGACACGCGATTGGTGGACGCTTCAACCGCTCAAGCCTCAGGCCGAGTTGGGAGAGAAGCTGGCCTACAAGACGCTGGAGATTATCAAGTATTTTCTGAAAAAGAATCCGAATCTCCTCTTTGTGATTGAGAACCCGAAAGCGATGCTGCGGCGCATGCCCGTCTACAATAAACTACCCCTCGAATCCACCAAGTATTGCCTCTATAAATTCCGATACCGCAAGCCCACCGACTTTTTCCACAACTTCCCCAAGGGCCTCGGCCTCAAGGATCCAGAAGAGGAAAAGAATGTCCATTCCAAGCTGTGTGATCGCGCCATCATGGTCAATACCTCATCGGTCCCGCTCACCCAGCGCTACCGCATCCCGTCCGGCATCGCCCATGACGTGAGCGACGCCTTTTTCGACCAGTATAAGAAGCATCCTCCTCTTCCCATTTCTTTCCGCAAGACCAAGCCGATCCTGATGGAGAAACAACATTAGAAATCAAGAGGGGTTTCCTCCATGTCTCCCTCCTCGACAGATTCATCGTCCGAATCGGTATCGACCGTCTCCTTGGCTCGAACGACGGTCGGATCCTCGTCGAGGATATTGGGGAGGACGTAGCGGAATTTGTAGCGCTTGCAGATCTCGATATGATGTCTCTGAAGAGGTTGTTGGGTGCCATCCTCGGCCAGATACCCGATGGCGTTCTTGGTATTATCATCAAAGACAATGTTCTCAAAGATCCAGAGTCCTTTGGCATTCTTGGTGATGATGATCTGTGGAATCACGGGCTGGACACCGATCTGTGTCTTGGTTTCATCCGATGCCCAGCCGCCGATCAGCCGGACGGCCATATCATGCTTGGTGCCGGTGGCGCTGAGATTCTTTTCTTTGCATTTGGCGATCAGATCCGTGCGACTGTTGGATCGCACGAGGCTGTTGACCTCGAGAATCTTTTGTTCATTCATTTCTCCTCTGTTTTATTCTTCCTTGGAACTAATTTCCTTAATCATTTTTCTACAAAAAAATGATTCTCCTTTTTCGCATCCATCTTGAATAAAGCGTAACATGAAATGGTCAGAGGGGCAACAACGTGTCCTCCATGGCTATGAAACAGGCAACAATATATTTATCACGGGACCGGGCGGATCGGGCAAGACGACACTGATTCGCCAGTTATACAAGAATTCGCTGGACCAGCAAAAGAAGATGCAAGTGACGGCGCTGACTGGGTGTGCGGCGATCCTCCTCGGATGCAAGGCGCGGACCATTCATTCCTTTGCGGGGATCGGTCTCGGAACCGGCACCATTGAAGAGGTTGTGGGTAAAGTGGCGGGGAACAATAAGAAGGCGCGCGCGTGGCGATCCATCGATATCCTGGTCATCGATGAGGTCAGCATGATGTCAAAGAAACTGCTGGAGATGCTGGATGCGGTGGCGCGCGTGTGCCGACGCCGTCCCGGCGATCCATTTGGCGGCCTCCAGGTAATTTTTTCTGGCGATTTCTATCAGATCCGGCCGATCGGCAATGAAAAAGAACCGGACACATCGGCCTTTTGTTTCGAGAGCCCGCTGTGGTCGACGCTCTTTCGTCCCGAGCATCAGATCTCTCTGGAAAAGATCTTTCGTCAGAGCGATCCTTCTTATGCCTCGCTCCTCAACAAGATACGCAATGGGACGCTGGACGAGGAAGGATTGAGTGTGCTCCGTCAGCACATCGGTAAGCCGGTCCCGGTGGATCGCTTTTTTCGGCCGACCAAGCTGTTTGCGACTCGTAGGCAGGCCGAAGAGGTGAATCGCGAGGAACTGGAGAAATTGCCCAAAGAGAGAGAACAGACCTATACCACGGAGAATATCGATGACCTCCCGATGACGACCAAGGAATACGAGACGCGCCAGCGATTCTCGGCCGCCGAAATAGAACACGAATACGCCTTTTTGAGGCGCAATCTCATGTGCGAGGACACGTTCCGTCTCCGTGTGGGATGTCAGGTGATGTGTGTCGTGAACAAGCAGGTCCTGGAGAGCAAGTATCTGTGCAACGGTAGCCAGGGAGTGGTGACTGGCTTTACGGATTCCTTCCTACCCATCGTTCGCTTCCAGAATGGACTGGAGGTGATCATGGAGCCTCACGTCTGGGCGAGCGAGACGATTCCGGGTATCGGGATCCGCCAGATCCCACTGATCCTGGCCTGGGCAGTCACCATCCACAAGGCACAGGGTGCGAGCATGGAGACGGCCGAGGTGGACGCGGGGAGCTCCATTTTTGAGTGCGGACAGACCTATGTCGCACTCTCTCGCATCCGCTCCCTGGACGGTCTTTTTCTGACCTCGTTTGATCCGACATCGGTCTACGTCTGTCCCCGCGTGCGCGACTTTTATGCCAATATGAACCCATAGCCGATCTTGGAAAAGATGTCAAGAGTCGCCAGTGTAAGATTGTAATTCTGATTGGTCATACCGGCGGATTCGGTCTCGTGAAGGATCCAGACGATGGGGTAGAACATCCAGGCGATGAATAAGAAGAAGAAGAGCATGCGAGGTGGCTTGTATTGCCATAGAAGCGCAAAGATGGCGAGATAGAAAAAAGTGCCGATTGCAAACATGACGTTCCGGGTGGCGTCGTCCTGTGCCTGGATGCCCAGATAGCCGGCATAGACCATCAAGAGGTCCAGCACGATAAAGAGAACAAAGATCTCCATCCGTCGGATGTTGCATCGAAGAAGCACAGTGAGCAGCAGTAGCGGTGTGGTCAGGCTCCAATCGATATATCGCGGCACATAATCGTAGGTGCCAGAGGGCTGGACGATCTTGCCGATATTCATGGAGATGGCCGAATAATTGGTAAATGCAATTAGACAGATGGCGCTGACAAGATAGGACTGCTTGCTGTAAAAGTAAAAGGAAAAGAAGAAGAAGAAGACGGCGGCCACCTTGGCCGGAGTCTGTGACGACATTTTTTTTTTTATTATCATACTAAAAAAAAATTAGTAGAATCCCAAGATTTTACGGAGACATTTTTTTTTCTATCTTGATATAAAGAAAAAACTAGATGACAACGCAAAAAGAAGTAAAACAATTCGTGTTCCGAAAAAATGCACAACTTACACCAGAAACAGATTGTGGCGAAATGTTGAATCAAGTAAAAGAAAAAATGATATCTGTTCAACCTGAAAAATATACAGAGATATTGAATTCACTTGTAACTATGTTAACTATGTTAGTATCATCAGTGCCTCATCCTGAAAATAAATTTAATCCAGAATTGAAACAGTTATTGGATGCAAACGCGTTGAAATCTATTCAATCGAAAGTGTTCAGCACCAAAACTACCAATAATGCGATAATAAAAGCAAATCTTCTCAAATATTTTAAAGATCTCCGTCGTCTTTATGAAAAATGTCTAATAAAAAAACAAACATCGAAATCAGCCAAAAAACAATCTAGACCATCATCTACCATCCAGGTAACAAATGTGGAAGATGCAAAACAAGGTGGTGGTGGAGGAGCAACATCTCCACTGAAGATCGATAAAGGTAAAAAATCCTCTTCTTCTTCATCTACATTTCCAGCTTCATTCTCTTCTGCCCCATTTGATCCATTATACAATACACAACAGATGGCAATACTATATCCGAGTTCATCTTCTTCTTCGAGCGATATACCGCCTTATTATAGTCATGGTAAAAAATCATCAATAACTCTATCCTCTCCTCCATCCTCGTCATCTGCTTCATATCAAGGTGGCAGTGGTGGTGGAGGTAAAAAATCATCTTCAGCACCAGTTAATATAGATAAGTTGCTGTTGCATACTGATTTAGAACCTGGATATGTTCAACGATTTCGAGGTGGAGGTAAACAACCATCTAGTGGAATGAATTCGCCAATCGTTGCTTCATCCTCTTCTTCGATCAATTTTCCACTATCATCATATAAGGGTGGTGACGGTGCAGGTTCTTCGAGCTCTGGAGGCGGTGGAGGTGATAGCGCCACACCGGCTTACTATAGTCGTCGTAAGAGTGGTGAACAATCAGCATCATCATTAATTATTGGAGGTAAACAAAAACCAGTTTCATCCTCTTTTTCACCATCATCATATCAGGGAGGTGGTGGTGGCGGTGCAGCTTCTTTGAGCTCGTCGTCTTATAGAAATAGAGGTGGAGGTAAACAAAAATCAGCATCATTCCCTATTGGAATAAATTCGTCAATCCTTGCTTCATCCTTTGGCAAAGGGTTGTCTTTTTCACCATCATCATATCAGGGAGGTGGTGGTTTATCTCCTTATTCTGAAGATTCTGAAAATGCCCTAGTTGCCCAGGCTATACGTAGATCTGTAAAGACACATAATAAACAAATAAAAAAGAAAGTGCGAGAGATACTTGGAGAACAATTTGGAGAACAACCTATTGAACAGGAAACATTAAATTTTATTGTGAAAAATCTCGGTTCGGGTAGAATAACACTACAGCGAGTTTTACAATTATTGTCAAAGTCCAGTGATCCAACAGCCATCGCTAAACAACAATCATTAAAGGATGTAACTTTTATAGGTAAACTTCAACCGATAAGATCATTGGGATCTGGATATCCATATAATCAAGAATTGCAACAATCTTTTCAATATATTAAAGATTTTAGTCAATCTGATGGATGGCGAACAATTAGAGGAGATGGTGCTTGTTATTATAGAGCAGTCATGTTTGGAGTTCTTTCCATCTACATTTTGGATTCAATCCCAATTGTATCTCTCTCGGGAAAAATTAAAATATTAATCGAAAAGAAAACCGATCCCCGATTTAAAATTGATGAAGCTATATATAAAAAATTAATTAAATTACAGACATTTTTAGAAAACACGTTGGTGACAATTCGTAATCCTGATCAATTAGCAGAGATAATTAATGCCGATGAAGATCTCGATGAGGCAATTATTTATTTTGCACGGAGATGGGTGAGATATTATACGATCATACAGTCAGAAAATAGAGACATCATAGATTTATTAAAAGGCACCATGACAGTCGCGATTCAAGAAATGATAGCATCAATAGATCGAAAAACATATCACCAGATAAAACAATTATTGAAGAAAGAATCATCACAATCCGTGCAGTCATGGAAACAACAAAATATTGGGCGATGGAATCAAAAGAAGAGACAAATAGAGATAATGACTGATGATGAGATAATAGAAAAATGGATGGGGACCGAAGTTGATAAACTAAACACTGATGCTGATCATGTCGTTACTTTACAAATCCTACCCTTGGCATTACAAATCTCGGGGAATCTGTGGGACATTTGCCAGCGAGTTTGGCGCGGTGACGATCAGCAAGACATCTCCTCTGAAAATTATACAGTTAGTCTCGTAGTGCCCATAACTCCACCAACAAATCCATATTTGAATAGAACTCAATACAATATATTGCGTTATGGAAATCATTATTCCTTTTTAACCCCAACAAACATATCAGAAGAATACAATGAAATGACGTCAGCGATACTCGCTATGATTTCAACACTACAAAGATATCAATTAGAGCCAGATTTTAAAAAAATGGAAGCGAGTTTACAACAATATGGTATATATCAATCGCCGCTTTATAATGTAGCTTTTTATATCCTACATAATAATATGGTCAAAGACATATTACAAAAAAATCCAGATATAAATCTTAGTCCCATAGAAAGTTTAATCAAAAGCCTCGCTCACGTCTTCATAGAAAGATTTATGACTTCGTCATCATCATCCTCCTCGTCAATGACATCAAGATATTATACTGGTGGTGTCGCATTATTGGATAATTTTATTAGTTGTGTATACTTCTTGGAACAAATATTAGACGAAAAACACAAAACTGAAGATAAACTATATGATATTGCTTTCAGAATTTATCGAGTATTAAAAGCAGATTCAAAACAAATAACGCAACAACAACAAACTCAAGGTGGTGGAGGTGGTGGAGGTGGTGGAGCAGTATAAATAGATATACCTCTAGTGGCTCACGACAGAATTGAGGTGGAGGTGGAGCGGCAGCGGTAATCGATCAGACTGCCGATGCTTTTATAAAATATTTGAATGGTGCGTTGAATTGGTCATAAAAATTTGAAATTTTGGAAATCCCTTGGTGGCAATGTATTATTAAAAAGAGTTGGTCTTTAATGTGATTCTTCCCGAGCACGGGCACATTTCCCTATCGAAGTGCTGCTATCGCATATTCTAAGTAGGATGCTACAATATTTTCACAACAACATTGAAATTATTCGAATTACCACCCCAATCATTTTTGGTTGCTGTTGTTATTGTTATTGGAGCCAAATCACATGACGACATTTTTAATTTTTTTTATTTTTTTTCGCAATCGATTCATGATGATGATATGGTATAAAAAATAAATAATAAAATAAATAATAAAATACGATGCGTCATTTAATTGCCCAATACAACAACCTTCCTATACATTTATTTGTCATATCATTTATTGTATTCTTGGTTCTAAATATTGTTGAAAATCTAATTCATTATAATATTGGGATACATAGTGATGATAATAAATTCAAGATCAAGATGCCTACAAAAAGAGATTGGATTCGTATTGTGATTACCATGCTGGTATTCGCATTTTTGCAAGGATTTTTCGTGATATTATTTTCGCGAAATAATAATAGTAAAAACAAAGGAAAAAAATGTTAATTGATCTCTACTGGACGTTCCAAGACTTCCATATTGGATCGATAAATAGTTCTGTAGTCGCTATCGACATTTATCCATTTATCCGGTGCAATAATACGTAAATCATCATGGATGGATAGATAGCTTCCCCACCAATAAAATGTCGAATTAGAAATAATATGATTCTTGAATAATGCAATGGTCAATAATTTTATCAAATCGTCCTGGATTTCCAAATACCTATACTGCGGACCTATAAAATGGCTTTTTACCCACTGTATATCATCCGTCATGATATAATAAACATCCTTTTGCATTCTATCCATGGCATTCTGGTAATAAACCATGCCGCACGGATTATGTATATTG